>Ga0302286_10000012_pt1 | contig 182655 bp, 153 predicted proteins | sample III_Fen_E2_3_FD_198765 | JGI IMG/M metagenome (GOLD analysis project Ga0302286, IMG submission 198765) | Peat permafrost microbial communities from Stordalen Mire near Abisko, Sweden - III_Fen_E2_3 | ecosystem: Environmental > Terrestrial > Soil > Wetlands > Permafrost | place: Sweden...
TCCGGCGATGCTTTTTTCCATAAAGCAAAATCCACACCATTCTTTTTTTCTGACTGACCATCCAAAGTTCGTGTACAGTTCAACAGATCTTCGATATTGCGCCCTGAAAGTTTTCCGTAATGATATGTTTTATTGTATTTTTCGACATCAAAATAAACAGATCCATTACTAATATATGCCCAACCGTTTTTCAGGATTCTTTGAATAAACTGAATTTGTTCAATAATATGACCGGACGCATGGGGTTCAATACTTGGTGGAAGTACATTAAGGGCCTCCATGGCATGATGATAACGGATTATGTAATACTGAACCACTTCCATCGGTTCAAGTTGCTCCAAACGCGCCTTTTTTTCAACTTTATCTTCTCCTTCATCAGCATCATTTTCCAAATGTCCTACGTCTGTAATATTGCGGACATAACGAACCTTATACCCAAGTTGTGTCAAATAACGATAAAGAATATCAAAAGTAATTGCAGGACGCGCATGTCCTAAGTGTCCATCTCCATATACGGTTGGGCCACAAACATAAAGGCCAACATGACCTTCATTAATAGGTATAAAAACTTCTTTTTCCCGATGTAGTGTATTGTAAAGAACTAAATCGTGTTGCATATTTGAAAATTTTGGATAGTAAAAAATCAGATAAGTATAAAATGATAAGGAGCTTTTGAGACAAAACGAATTACTGGGCCCTCTGAACAACATCGCCAAAGACCCGAACAATTTGTAATAACCATTTGGTAATCTCTGTCAATATCGATATCTTCCAAAGGTACTGCCTGATTATTTGCAGCATTGACAGGAAGAAATTCATAAAAAATACTGAGATCCAACATTAGCAAGTATGCAGGGCTATTGAGGTCATCCTGAATCCCAAATAATCCCTCTGGGCTACAATAGGTTGCCTGATAGGAGATATTTTGCGGGATTTTCTTTTTGCCTTCAAAGAGCTTGGATGTAACTGCTGGACTTCTATGAAAAAGGACTTCTGCCTCAGGCCAAAGTTTATTAAAATCAGAAATACCAGTCTCTAAAGCTGCTGCTTTGATTAATAAAAGTAAACATTCAGGAGATCCCTTAAAACTTGATATTTTTTGCCCTTGAATCTCTTTTAGAATAAGACTATTGTACAAATCTTGATCTTTCTCATCAACTATGTGTTTGGGAAGATTCAAAAGAGAAGAGACAAATGGTTCATTTTCCTGTAAAAGACAAAAAAGATCTCTCATGAAAGGCAGCTCATCAACATCGTCCCCGACGAATACCGAATATCCACCAAATAGTTTACTTTCAGGATTCTGGTGAAGATAAATCGAAAAGCTATCATATATCCCTTGATAATAAGTTTCATTGATAGATTGTTCGCTGATTGGAATCAGGTTTTTTCCAAATGTATGAATAATCTTTTTAGGAATTCCTGGCCATAAAAGATTCTGATTCCCAGTCTGAATCTTTTCCAAATATGGTTTTATATCCTGCATTTTCTGTATTGGTAATCGCTCACGAAAATCCTGATAACTAAAAATGGTTTTAAAATCATATTTCTCACCCCATTCCGTATCTTCAGCTTCTCTAAGCAAATTGAAAAGTTGCTCACTTTGAATATCTGAGGCTTGCGAACGGAAGTCTTCAATCTCTTCATAGCGATCTTTTAAGAAAAGTCCTACAAAATTAGTGATAAGATCGGATGCCATACAGATAGTACTTCTATTATTAATTTATCAAAAGTAGTGAATTTTTTGCATTCAACGAAAATGCTTTATATTTAAACACAAAATCAAATCTTTAATGAACTTAATTTATATCATGCGGCGTTTTTAATAATTGTATTATATTTTCAGGATCCTTTTCAATTTTAGACATTGCCATTTTAGCCGCTTTTTGTTGAGCTTCCTTTTTGGAAGAGCCATCTCCTTCACCTAATAAATTATTATTTACATAAGCACAGGCTTTAAACTTTGCTGTTTCTTTCTCTTTTTTCTGCAGTTCTTCCGTATCAAAATATATTGGTAATTTTTGATGCTGACACCATTCAAGAAGAAGAGATTTAAAATTTACATCTATATTTGAAATTCTTTCAATATCAATATATCTTTCAATGATTCTTTTTTCCAGAAAATATTTACAACTCCTATAACCCTGATCAATGTATATAGCACCTATTAAAGCCTCCAGGGCATTCCCATAAATGGAATTATGTGGTAAATTTTCCGGGGTGGATGTGACAATTAATTTGTCCAATCCCAATTCCAAAGCAATTTTATTAAGGCTATTGCGCTGAACGATTTTGGATCTTGTTTTAGAAAGGAAATCTTCTTTTTCGTTTTTGAATTGATGAAATAATATATCAGCTACCAATACATTTAGTACAGCGTCGCCCAAAAACTCCAGCCTCTCATTGTTCAATAAAACGCCTTCTTCTGTTATAATAGATAAGGATTTGTGCCGAAAGGCCTGCTCATAAAGCTCTATTTTACGTGGATAAAACCCAAGTATTTTTCGAAATAATAAATAAGGCTCCCTCTGTTTGACAGTTAGGAGCCTTATACTTTTTATGAGGTTATAAATCAAGCGTCTGGATTCCATTTTTTAACAATGACACTGGCGTTATGACCACCAAAACCAAAAGTATTGGAAAGAGCAGCTTTAACTTCTCGTTTACATGCTTTATTAAAAGTCAGTTTAAGTTTAGGATCGATTTCTGGATCTTCATCTCCTTCTGTGAAATTGATAGTTGGAGGGATGATGCTATCTCTAATAGACAAAATACAAACAATCGCTTCCAGTGCACCAGCAGCACCGAGTAAGTGGCCTGTTTGAGATTTTGTAGCACTAATATTCAATTTATAAGCATGCTCTCCAAAAACATTTTGGATGGCTTTTATTTCTGCAACATCACCAAGAGGTGTCGACGTTCCATGTACATTGATATAATCAATGTCCTCCGGTTTCATCCCTGCATCTTCCAAAGTATTTTTCATAACATTTATTGCTCCAATCCCTTCAGGCTGTGGCGCAGTCATGTGATAAGCATCTGCAGAAAGTCCGACACCTGCTATTTCAGCATAAATTTTAGCACCACGGGCCAATGCATGATCAAGCTCTTCAAGAATCAAACACGCACCACCTTCAGCAATAACAAAACCATCTCGACTTTTACTAAAAGGACGCGAAGCTGTCATATAATCATCGTTGCGGGTTGAAAGAGCATGCATTGCATTAAACCCACCTACACCAGAACAAGTAATTGCAGCTTCAGACCCACCACAAACGAAAGCATTGGCTTTTCCTAATCTAATATAATTGAATGCATCAGCAATAGCATTTGTAGAAGAAGCGCAAGCAGCTACAGTGCAAAAATTAGGTCCCCTAAAACCATATTTAATAGATATGTGTCCTGCCGAAAGATCAGAAATCATTTTTGGAATAAAATACGGACTAAACCTCGGAGAACCATCTCCTAATGCAAAATTGGCTACTTCTTCCTCAAAAGTGGTAATACCTCCAATCCCTGCACCCCAAATGACACCAATACGATCAAGATTTTCCTTTTCCGGTTCAATACCGGCATCTTCAATGGCTTGTTTTGCAGCAATAAGAGCAAATTGAGCAAATAGATCGTACTTGCGTCCATCTTTTCTGTCAAAAAAATCACTAGAATCAAAATTCTTGACTTCGCATGCAAATTTGGTTTTAAACTTTGACGTATCAAAGTGTGTAATAGGCCCAGCACCGCTTACACCCTTGATTAATGATGCCCATGTATCTGCAACATCACTACCCAAGGGTGTAATGGCACCCAAGCCTGTTACTACAACTCTTTTTAATTCCATACGTTAGCCACTTATTTAGCAACTCCTTCGATATAAGCAATTGCTTCACCAACAGTGGTGATTTTTTCAGCTTGATCATCAGGAATGGAAATACCGAATTCTTTTTCGAATTCCATAATCAATTCTACTGTGTCAAGAGAGTCTGCGCCTAAATCGTTCGTAAAACTAGCTTCGGGAGTTACTTCTGTTTCTTCAACACCTAATTTATCAACGATAATAGTTTTTACTTTTGCAGCAACATCAGACATAACGGTCATTTTTTTAGATTAATAATAAAATTAAGTTTGTAAATTTGCGCTGCAAAGAAACAAATAAAATTGTTCTTTTACTAATTTTTACGCCACAAAGTGCTTTTTTTTGCACAAATTTATAAACTATGTGCAACAAACAATAATTAATTTAATATGCCTCCTATTCATATCGCCATATTAGCCTCAGGTTCAGGTTCTAATGCAGAAAACATTTTCAACTACTTTTCTGGAAGAAATGATATCGAAATCAGCCTTATCCTGTCTAATAAAGCCGAGGCATATGTTCATAAACGTGCTGAAAGGCTTTGTATTCCTTCTTTGACGATGTCTAAACAAGATTTAGAAGACTCGAATAAAATTCTTAGGGTATTTAGAAATTATAGAATTGATTTTGTTATACTGGCAGGTTATTTAATGCTTGTTCCAAAAGAATTGATTTTAGCCTACCCCAATCGTATAGTTAACATTCATCCAGCCTTGTTGCCGAGATTTGGAGGGAAGGGGATGTATGGTGATAAAGTACACCAGGCTGTTGTTGAGTCTGGCGATAGTGAATCCGGCATCACTATCCATTACGTCAATGAAAACTTTGACGATGGGGCTATTATCTTTCAAATAAAATGTGCCGTTTCAAAAAATGATACGCCTGAGAATGTTGCGTCCAAAGTTCATGCTCTGGAATATAAATATTATCCTTCAATTGTGGATAAAATTATTAAAAAAGAATTTCAATTGAGTCTTGATTGAATTTTAACCTATCTGTTCGATAGAAGTCCCAAGTATAAAAGCAACTATTATTCTCTGTAAGAATCTTTTCCATTATTTTCAGATGCCCGAAATGGTGTCTTAAAACCAAAAGCTCTGAGGATTTCAGCATCTTCTTCATTCAAGTTTAATATACGGTATGCTTTGTATTCCCTGCGTAATTGATATTTACCGCGAACCTCTTCGAATTTTTCAGGATATTTCTTCAAATATTCCGAATCCTTAATTGGATCGTATGCATGCAAAAGAGCAGAAGTAATTTTATGTGGACTATTTTTATGAATTTTCAATATTGGTCCTTCTGGTACAGGTAATTCAGGTAGATATTTGGGCATTTTTAAATCAAAGAAAGTATTTAATTGTTCAAGAATCATTCGAGTAGCATTTGCCTTACCATCTGAAGAATAACCCGCAATATGTGGTGTGGCAATAAGTGCTGATTCGAGTAATTCATAATCAATATCAGGTTCATTTTCCCAACAATCCAATGCACAATTAATAACTTTTTTCTCCTTAATCGCTTTTTTTAGAGCTTCTGTTTCAATAACACTTCCTCTGGACGTATTAATAAGAAAAACAGGCTTCTTTAATTTATTGAAAAAATTATTGTCAACCAAATGGTATGTTTTATCAGGCCCTTCTTTTTCCAACAAAGTATGAAAAGTTAAAATATCACACTTTTCTTCTATTAAATCCAGAGAACTAAAATTTTTTTCTCCTTCATTACGTGCACGAGGGGGATCATTAAGAATAACCCTCATTCCAAGCAAACGGGCGAAACGTTCTACTTTTTGACCGACCTGTCCTACGCCAATTATACCAATTGTCTTTTCTGATGGATGGAATCCATATTTTTTTGAAAAGCTCAGAATGGCAGAAGTAACATACTGAGCGACCGCAAGAGAATTGCAACCTGGGGCGTTAGTCCAAAAAATGTTCTTTGCTTTACAATAATCTGTGTCAATATGGTCAAAGCCTATTGTTGCAGTCCCAATAAATCTTATTTTTGTGCCTTCCAAAAGCTCTTTTGTGCAGTTAGTCCGTGTACGGATTAGCAACGCGTCAGCGTCGTTTATATCATTTTTACTAATCTCTTTACCGGGCAAATAGACTACTTCAGCATAGGGTTCTAAAAGTCCTTTTAAAAAGGGGATCTGTTTATCTACAACAATTTTCATGGGAAATATTACAAAAATTCTGACAACAAACGTAAACAAACTTTTTGATTTGGGAAAGCACTCTCGTTTTTATATCTAATAAAATGATGTATCTTTGTTATGTAAACAGTAAACGAACCACGAATGACTTTTAGTGCACTATCCTACTCCATTTTTAATGAAGCAACCAGACTTTATCATTTAACTGACAATGTGGATGCCCCTATTCACAATCCTTATGCACCAAATACCATCGAATCCAATTTATTTTTAAAAAATTGGATTGATGCTGTTCAATGGCATTTGGAAGATGTTATTCGTAAACCGGACATTGATCCTGTTTATGCTTTAGCAATAAAACGTCGTATTGACAAATCGAATCAAGATCGTACAGATTTAGTTGAACGTATTGATTCTTTTTTCTGGGAAAAATACAAAGATATAAAACCATTACCTGACGCTGTAATTAATACAGAAAGTCCTGCCTGGTCTATAGACAGACTATCAATATTAGTCCTGAAAATCTGGCATATGCATTCTGAGGTTGAAAGGAAAGATGCAACGAAGGAACATTATGCTCAATGCAAAAAGAAATTGGAAATTCTGATAGAGCAAAGTCAGGATCTATCATCAGCTATCGACCAGCTATTAAATGACATTGAAATTGGGCACCGCTATATGAAGGTCTATAAGCAAATGAAAATGTATAATGACCCATCTTTAAATCCAGCATTATACGCTGACAAATAATAGAATGTCAAGGATTCTGGTAATCAGACTTTCTGCTTTAGGTGATATCGCAATATCAGTCCCTATATTACAAGCCTTGGGAGAACAATATCCTGATAATCTGTTCATAATGCTCTCCAAACCCTTTGTTTCGCCATTATTTGAAGAACTACCTCCCAATGTAATTTTCAAAGCAGTTGAAATTACCGGAAAACACAAGGGAATCTTTGGACTACTCAGATTATTTAGGGAAATTGGCAATAATGTGGATATGGTTTGTGATTTACATGATTCTTTACGTAGCCATTTTTTGTGTGCTTTTTTTAAAATCCACCACATTCCTATCTTTCGTATTGACAAAGGGCGCAAAGAACGTCGTAGACTTACTCGCAGAGAAAATAAAATCATAGCACCGATTAAATCCTCTTTTGAACGCTACAAAGATGTTTTCACAGCTGCAGACATTCCAATAAAACATTTTAATGAACATCCTGATCTGGCTCCATCTTCCGAGCATCTAAAAGAAGTAGAAATAGCATTTTTCAAGAAAGAAAATCGTTGGATTGGAATAGCACCTTTTGCCCGCCATGAAGGGAAAATATACCCACTTGATAAAATGGAAAAAGTTATTGCACATTTTGCTTACAATAATGATTTTACCATATTTCTTTTTGGGGGAGGGAAAGAGGAATTTGCAAAAATAGAAGAATGGAAAAAGCAGTTTCCTTCGCTTCAAATATCCTATTCCTTAGGTCTAAAAATGGAAGTAAAATTGATGAGTTGTTTAGATATAATGCTTTCGATGGATTCAGCGAACATGCATTTGGCGTCTTTGGCTCGTACACCAGTTGTTTCAGTATGGGGCGCAACACATCCTTATATGGGCTTTTACGGCCTTTTTCAGGATAAAAATAGAATAATTCAAACTGATTTATCTTGCCGTCCCTGTTCAGTTTTTGGAGAGAAGCCATGCTATAGATTTGACTATGCTTGTATGTGTAATATCGATCCAGAAAGAATAATAATGAAACTTGAAAAAGAATTGGGTTTATGAAAGCCGTTGTTAAAGATATTTTTGCATCAAATCATTTGAAATAATTCGGTAGTGGCTTATAGCTCATTTTGAAACAAAAAAGCAATTTACGAAATATATTTTTTTTTCGGAAAGCAGTAAGCGTTTTACAATGTTGCAGAAATAAAAAAATTCTATAAATAGACGAAAGAAAATAATGGGACTCATAAGTATCTCTTAGCCTTCGCAGAAAAGTTTTAAATGGGATGTTTTCTGGCGTAAATTTATAAAAATCATCCAGTTGGTTATAGCAAACCATAAGGAGATTCTCATCAAGTTTGTTCTTCTTTTTATGTGATACAGATAAATTGGTTTTATGCACTCTATAGCGCACAAGACATTGATCAATATAATGAATACGTCCATATAGGGAAGACACATAACCCAGCCAGTTATCATAATAAATATGTTCTGGAAACGGGAAAATAGGATAGTCCATCAAATGTCTGTCAAACATGCAGGCATGACCCGTTACACAATTTTGCGGGATAAAAGAAAGAGGATTGGGATTTGAGATCAAATGAAATCTATCTGACTGTTTAATAAACAATGAACTTCCATTGTGATCTATTAAAACAGAATCATGAAAATACAACAAACTTCCATCTATTTGATTAACCATAATTTCCAATTTTTCCGGTTCCCAAATATCATCCTGATCACATAGGGCAATATAATCGCCCTTCGCTTTTTGAATAGCCAATTGAAAATTCCTGTTCAGGCCTATATTGTTCTCATTTCTATATACTTTAAGTTTAATATTTTGAGAAAATTCTTTTAGTATATTAAAACTGGAATCTGTAGAGCAATCATCAATAGCAATAATCTCAAAAGCAGTATAAGTCTGTCCAAGCAATGAGATAAGTTGTTCTTTTAAAAAAAGTTCTCCATTATATGTGCAAATTACAATTGATAAAAATGGTTTTTGCATATAATCTTTCTTTTAAACTTTTAACAGTGAACCTAATTTCTCTATTCCATTTATACATCGATAAAGATCTTTGTCTTGCCTTTCATTCATCATCTCGGAATTTAGGTCTTGATTTACCCAATTTACCTTATGATACAAATGATATTCGACGGCTAAATTCCGAACCGAAAATAAATGATAACCGGCCCTTAAAAAACGCCAGGTTATATCGATATCTTCACCAACAGCAGGTCTAATATAATCTTCATCAAAACCATTGATATCAAGAATGGCTTTTTTGTAAAAGGACATATTGCAACCGGTTAACCGTTTCAAACGCCTCGCGGAAGGTATAAAGCCCCAAAAGCCTTTAGGGTTAATGTAAAAGCCCTCTTCGGGAAACAGAATCCCTTTCTTCTTAAGAAACAATATATTAAAAACAAGAGTTTTATTAATATTGGAAGGCCTTATCGAATTCTCAAGGAAAAGTTGCGTCAGTTTTTCATTTAACTTTAACCGTCTTCCTCCCAATATCAGACCGGGCCTTGCATAAGCAATATGCTGTTCCATAAATTGGGGGTGCAAAACACAATCGCCATCAATAAAAACCAGATAATCAGATTTCGCGGCCAGGATAGCACGGTTTAATGCCTTGTTTTTATTCCAACCGGAATCTTTCTGGGTTAAATGCTGAAACGGATTTTCAAAAGGATACTTATCCACAAATGCAGCCATTAATGTACTATCGGCATCTTCGGAAATTATTATTTCAAAATCTTTGAATGTCTGTACTTTGACTGAATCTAATACTGTTTTAAGAAATATAATATTATTATAAACAGATATTATTAATGAAGCTCTTGGCATAGACATATCCATTTTTAGTTTTTAAAAATTTTCCTAATGCCATTGGATGTCATGATTAGATTTTTATTTCGTGTTTGTTTTCGTATTGCTTTGTTCGTTTCAATTATCTCTTTTGATTTGTAAGGACGTTTATGCTCAAGGTGAAGACATATGGCAGAATATCTTATCTGTTTCGATTTAATATGATTGTTCGATAACCTTTCACCAAATTCTCGATCCTCACCTCCATATTGCATTTCTTCGTTAAAGCCATTAATTGCTAAAAAATCGGATTTCCATCCTGAAGAGTTACATCCATTCCATGTTGCCTTAGCTGGAGTAATAAAATTAAAAAATTTTGCATAAAACTTGCTACTCCAAAGTTTTGTGCATTTAAAATTTAATCTCAACCCCTTCTCCTTAAGCCATTTTAAGTTAAAAACATCTTGATTCTCTATATCTAATTTCGTTAATACTTTTCCAATGGAAATTGGCAATTTGAATTTACCACCAGAAAGGAAATATCCTTCTTCAGCAAAAGATAGATGTGTTTCAATAAAATCCTGACGTGGAATGCAATCCTGGTCTGTAAAAATAAGATATTCTGAATCAGCTGCAACAATTGCTTTATTTAAAATCCGGCATTTTTGGAATCCATTATCTTTTTGCCATATGTGCTTGATTTTTAAATTTGTTATTTCATAAAACTGCTGGATTAACTTGCTGGTTTCAATCGTAGAACCATCATCTGCTACTATAATTTCAAAATTCTTGTACGTCTGAAAATAATATCCCCATAAAACCAACTCCAACCAAAGTGGATTGTTATAGGTTGAAATAATGACACCAATTGTTTTTGGAATAATTGTTTTATTTCTCATTATTTGGACATTATTGAAAGATTTATATAACCTTCTAAAATTCAATCAAAACTACTATATTTTTACTTTCTTCCAAAATCAGCAGGAATTTCTCCCCATAACTTTGTCTTCCATTTTAGTATAGGAATATTTGATTCGTACGTATTCAACCATTTTTCTGCTCTATCAATCAAATTGAAAATTTCTTGATTAGCCTGTGTTTGAAGTAATTTGGTATTACATTTTTTCTTTTTAATCCAGCTCAAAGCACTCATGCTGTCAGAATAAATCGCCATTGTAGTATGTTTCATATTTTGCAGAGCCAAAGCATGGACAATAGCCAAAAATTCTCCAATGTTGTTTGTCCCTTGTTCGAAGGGTCCTTGATGGAAAATTTCTTTGCCAGTTCTAAGATAAACGCCCCGATATTCCATAATTCCTGGATTACCACTGCAAGCTGCATCTACAACAATAATATCTCCTGATGGCTTAACTTCACTTATATTATTTTCAATTTTGGATTGTTTTTTATAGTAAGTTTTCCAATTATCTAAAAATGCATTTTTTGCATCTTCCAAAGAATTAAAAGATTTATACTTAGCTCCTTCTACACCTTCAATCTGCATCTTGCAGTCTGACCATTGGCTATAAATTCCTGTTCTTTTACCAATCCAAACAACATAAAACTTATTTGTTTTGACCATATAGTTTACGTTTACTCTACTGATCTTTCTGTATTTTGGGGCGAAATATATTCTTTTCTTTTTCCACTAAATATTTCATATTTTCGGAATTCACAATCCAATGGCCCATTCATAAGTTTAAAACGAGCGGACGGACGAAGTCCAATACTGTCAAAGCATTCTTCTCTATAACTTAAAATCCAAGCTGTATATCCCGAAAAAGCATGTTTCAACCGCTCTCCAATATTTTCATATAAGCCCAATAAATCCGGTGAAGAAATTCGCTCCCCATATGGAGGATTTGTTACAAGAATTCCGTTTTCAGGTACTTTTACTATTTTCTGCATAGCCTTTATATCCAGTTGAATATATTTTGAAAGACTAGCATTTCTTATGTTTCTTTCTGCTATAGTTATAGCTTGAGGTGAAATATCAGATCCATAAATTTTAAAATTAAATTTACTTTCTTCTCCTTCTTCATTAAGGAGTTCTTCCAGCAAATCGGCATCAAAGTCTTTCCATTTCTCAAAAGCAAAAGATTTGCGATAAATACCCGGTGGTATTTTTAATGCTATTAAAGCGGCTTCAATTAATAATGTTCCAGAACCGCACATCGGATCAATAAAATCACATTGACCATTCCAGCCAGCCAACAAGAGCATTCCTGCAGCCAAAACCTCATTAAGCGGTGCTTCAGTTTGATCTATTCGATAACCCCGTTTATGCAATGATTCACCTGAACTATCCAAAGAAACAGTGCAAAGATTGTGCGACACATGTACATGAATGTATAAATCCGGATTTGTTAAACGGACAGATGGACGTTTTCCGAAATTATCATTAAAATAATCTACGATCGCATCCTTTACACGATATGAAAGGAACTTTGAATGCCTGAAGTATTCAGAATAAACAACCGTATCAATCAAAAAAGTTTGTAAAGGAGACAAATAGTTTTCCCATTGTATTTTTCGAACTTGCTCATATACTTCATCTGGATCCTTGGCTGTAAAAGATAATATGGGTTTAAGTATACGAATAGCAGTACGGAGGTGAATGTTTGCCCTATACATAAGGGATTGATCTCCAGTAAAGGAAACCATACGGCGACCTATTTGTATTTGATCTCCACCAATATCTGTTATTTCTTTAGCCAGAACTTCTTCAAGTCCTTGCATGGTTTTAGCAATGAGTTCGAAAGCCATTATTTTTTTGCTTTTGATTGAAGAATGCGAGCATTGGGGGCAACATCTTCAGTCACCCAAATATTTCCACCTACAGTGGCATTTTCGCCGACAGTTATACGCCCAAGAATAGTTGCATTTGAATAAACAATTACATTATCTTTCAAAATGGGATGACGGGGAATACCTTTGATTGGATGTCCCATTTCATCTAAAGGAAAACTCTTGGCACCTAGTGTTACCCCCTGATAAAGTTTGACGTTATTTCCAATAATAGCTGTCGCCCCAATAACAACACCTGTTCCGTGGTCAATTGCAAAATAAGCTCCGACAGAAGCCCCAGGATGAATATCAATACCAGTTTCTGAATGTGCCAGTTCTGTTATTATACGTGGAATCATTGGGACTCCAAGCTCCAGTAATTTATGTGCAATCCGGTAACTGCTTATCGCACGGATTCCGGGATAGCAATAGATTACTTCATCAAGACTCTGGGCAGCAGGGTCTCCATTATAAGATGCTTCAACATCTGTTGCCAAAATAGCCCGCAAGTTTGGAAGTTCAGCAATAAAGTCTGTAGAAATACTCTCCGCACGATTTTCGAGAATTTGTCGTTCTTCTTTTTTATCAGTTTCAGTACACTCTGTTGTAGCATTACTCACTTTGTTTTTGTCAAAACAAAGGCCCGACAAAACCTGTAATCTAAGGAGTTGAAATAGACGTTCTACATTTTTACCAATGTGTGATGACAGATTTTGTTTATTGATGGTTGCATCCCCAAAATATCCGGGGAATAGTACCGAACGGCTTAAATTAACAATTTCCTCCAAAACGGCCGTTGATAACATCAAACTTGATTCTTGTTGCTCATGGCAAAGTCCTTTGAGAAGATCATATTGTGAAAGTTGATGTATTGCTTCTGCAATTTTTCCCGAGTGATTGAGATTCATATTCTTTTGATTAGGAACTCCAAAAGTAGTCATTTTACATCAAAAATTAAGAGCTGACGTGAAAATTTATATCCATTGGATGTGTTCAAAGAATAGCAGGTAATATTACAAAGCTGTTTTTATTTGGGAAATAATATCTATATATTCTTTATCTGACAGATACACTTTTTGGGGGTTCATTGCAAAAGTACCCCCATAATCAGGTCCATTTACATATTTAGGAGCTAAATGAAAATGTAAATGTTGTAACTTATCTGAATAGACTCCCATATTAATTTTTTTTGCTTCAAAAGCAATGCTTAGGGCTTTTGCAACATGGGTTACATCTTTCATAAAAGCAGTAAGATCTTCGTCTGAAAGTTCAAATAGTTCATTGACATGATCTATATATGCTACAACACAACGCCCACGATAAGTTTGTTCTTTGAATAAAAATAATGTTGATCTATTTAAATCACAAATCTTAATCATTAAATCATGTTGAACTTGATTACGCGTACAATATAAACATTCTTGAATTTTTTCCATGGAGAAAGTATTTTATGAAGTGAATAGTCAATTTCTTTTCCAAAAGTAAAAAAAATATTTGAGGATTTGATAATAAAATTTTGAAAGAAAAGGCTGGTTATAAAGCTATAACAACTTATTATGACATCTTAGACCATTCTTCATATTATTTCATTTTTGGAATTTATTAAAGAAAAATTTCTCTAATCATTTGCGTCTGCCAATGAATTACCTTATTTTTGCGCTCTATTCAAAAATAATCGTTTCGATTTTATACAAAATGTTATAAACATTAATTATTAAAAGGTATGGGTTTATTTATTTTTAATTCCTCTATCGGGAAGAAACTCATTATGAGTATCACCGGTTTAGCCCTTGTTTTGTTCATCACCTTTCACTGTATCATGAATATTTTTGTAATCATTTCACCGAGTGATTATAATAAAATTTGTGATTTTTTGGGTGCAAACTGGTATGCAGTTGTTGGAACCATGGGTTTGGCTTTTTTGGTTGTTGTGCATATTTTCTACGCTTTTTGGCTGACACTGCAGAATTATATTGCCAGAGGTAAAGATCGGTACACAATTTCAAAAAGATCTGCTGGGGTAGATTGGGCCTCGCAAAATATGCTGGTTCTTGGTATTATCATTTTCGGATTTTTAACACTTCATCTTTTCAATTTTTGGTATAAAATGCAATTACAACAACTCATGGGAGCAAATATTCCATCGGGTGCCGATATTGTAAGAGGTTTATTTCAAAATTCTCATTTTGGGAGTCTCATTTGCATTTTTTATATGGTTTGGCTCTCAGCTATTTGGTTTCACTTGACGCACGGGATCTGGAGTGCTATCCAAACGCTTGGAGGAAGTAACCATGTCTGGCTGCCACGAATTAAAATGATTGCAAACATTTATTCAACAATTGTAGTTCTAATGTTTATGTGCATTCCACTATTCTACCTCATTTCAAACCTTTTGGGCCTAAAATAATTCGCTATGACTACAAATAAAGAAATTAATAAAATTGATGCCAAGGTACCACAAGGACCTTTGGCTGAAAAATGGACAGAGTATAAAGCTCATCAAAAGCTGGTCAATCCTGCTAATAAAAGACGTCTTGATATTATTGTCGTTGGTACAGGTTTAGCTGGTGCTTCAGCCGCCGCATCTCTTGGCGAACTTGGTTTTAACGTTAAAAATTTTTGTATTCAAGATTCTCCCCGCCGTGCTCATTCGATCGCTGCACAAGGAGGAATTAATGCTGCAAAAAATTATCAAAACGACGGCGATTCCGTTTATCGTTTATTTTATGATACAATCAAAGGAGGAGATTATCGTTCACGCGAATCAAATGTATATCGTTTGGCAGAAGTGTCAAACAATATAATTGACCAGTGCGTTGCGCAAGGTGTTCCGTTTGCACGTGAGTATGGCGGTTCTTTGGCTAACAGATCTTTTGGAGGTGCGCAGGTTTCCAGAACATTCTATGCAAAAGGCCAAACTGGTCAGCAATTGTTACTGGGAGCCTATTCGGCATTAAGCCGTCAAGTTCATAAGGGTGGTGTAAAGCTTTACACGCGCTATGAAATGGAGGACTTAGTTATAATTGACGGTAAAGCCCGAGGTATTATTGCCAGGAATTTGGTCACCGGTAAAATTGAACGTTTTTCCGCACATGCAGTTGTTATTGCTACTGGTGGTTATGGAAGATCCTTCTTCTTGTCAACAAATGCAATGAGCTCAAATTGTTCTGCAGCAATGCAAATATACAGGAAAGGTGCTTACATAGCTAATCCTTGTTTTGTTCAGATTCATCCGACCTGTATTCCTAAACACGGAGAAAATCAATCTAAACTAACGTTAATGTCCGAATCTCTCCGTAACGATGGCCGTATCTGGGTACCAAAGAAAAAAGAAGATGCAGAAGCCATCCGTGCCGGTAAACTGAAACCAACTCAGATAAAGGAAGATGATCGTGATTACTATCTGGAACGCCGGTATCCTGCATTTGGGAATCTTGTGCCACGTGATGTTGCTTCTCGTGCAGCCAAAGAGCGTTGTGATGCAGGATTCGGAGTAGCGCCTTCAGGGCTCGGCGTTTTTTTGGATTTTGCTGAGCCTATCACCAGACTAGGTCGCAATGTTGTAGAAGCACGTTATGGCAACCTCTTTCAGATGTATTACAAGATAGTTGATGAAAATCCATATGAAACCCCAATGATTATTTACCCTGCCATTCACTATACAATGGGTGGTATATGGGTCGACTATGAACTTCAAACTTCTATCCAAGGCTGTTTTTGTATTGGAGAAGCCAACTTCTCTGATCATGGTGCAAATCGCTTAGGTGCCTCAGCCTTAATGCAAGGTTTGGCCGACGGCTATTTTGTCTTACCTTATACTATCCAAAATTATTTAGCTAGTGAAATCAGTACGCCACGTTTTTCAACAGATTTGCCTGAATTTGAAGAAGCAGAACACGGAGTGAAAAATCGTGTTGAGAAATTGATAAATATACATGGAAAAAGTTCTGTAGATTCTATTCATAAAGAACTTGGAAATGTATTGTGGGAATATGTAGGCATGGGACGCACCAAAGAGTCCTTGGAAAAAGGTCTTGAGGAGATTAAACAAATTAAGGAAAAATTCCAGAGTGATGTTCTCATTCCCGGAGATTATAATGATATGAACACCGAGCTGGAAAAAGCTTTACGTCTTGCTGACTTTATCGAAGAAGCTGAATTAATGGCAAGAGACGCTCTTCTTCGTGAAGAATCCTGCGGCGGACATTTCCGTGAAGAATTTCAAACACCTGATGGAGAAGCATTACGTAACGACGAAAAGTTCTCCTACGTTTCTTGCTGGAAATATATGGGAGAAGATCAAGAACCCGAATTGTTTAAAGAAAACCTGAATTATGAATTTACGAAGGTACAACAACGGAATTATAAATAATTACGGATATGGAAAATAAGTTAATCAATATTACATTAAAGATATGGCGTCAACGTAGTCCAAAGGCCAAAGGCGCATTTGAGACATACAAGCTTGACGGGATTTCAGTTGATAGTTCTTTCTTGGAAATGCTGGATATGTTGAATGAACAATTGTTAGAATCCGGAAAAGAACCTATTGTTTTTGATCATGATTGCCGAGAAGGTATTTGCGGTATGTGTTCACTCTATATTAACGGACACCCTCACGGACCGGATGAAGACATTACAACATGCCAACTGCACATGCGCAAGTTTAAAGACGGAGACACCATCACAATCGAACCATGGCGCTCACATGGTTTTCCAATCATTCGTGATTTGATGGTTGACCGTACTGCTTTTGATAAAATCATGCAAGCTGGTGGTTACATTTCTGTAAATACGGGAGGTAGTGCCGAGGCGAATGGAATTCTTATTCCTAAAGAAATTGCCGATGAAGCTATGGATTCTGCCTCATGTATAGGCTGTGGTGCCTGTGTGGCTGCTTGCAAAAACGGTTCTGCCATGTTGTTTGTTTCAGCAAAGGTGAGTCAATTGGCCCTACTTCCTCAGGGAAAAGCAGAAGCTGCTCGTCGTGCAAAAGCTATGGTAGCCAAAATGGATGAACTTGGTTTTGGTAATTGTTCAAATACAGGAGCTTGTGAAGCTGAATGTCCCAAGAATATATCTATAACCAATATTGCCCGTTTAAACCGTGAATTTTTGTCTGCAAAATTCAAAGATTAAAATTTACAAAATTTTGAGCAGAAAGAGGCTATTTCGAAAGAATAGTCTCTTTCTGCTCAAAATTTTTATAATCCATTTTCTTTAATAAAAAAACAAGTATCATGAATGGTTTTGCAAAGAGGTGTGAATTGAAAATTCAAAGCTGTTTCTATCTTTTGGCTTGAATATTTTGAGGAACTTTGAACAATTCTAACTAAATCTCTTGTCAATTTTGGTTCTAAACCCATTAACTTCCAGATGTTTTCTGACAGACAAGCACTCAATTGCAGTAATGTTTTACCAGCTTGATAACGGGGAGGCTTAACACTAAACTCGGATGCTATCATTGATAATAACTCTTTGTTACTAACATTTTCAGACACCAAAATAAATCGTTTACCAAATAGTCCTTTTTCCATAAGTTCTATTCCTGCACGACAGATGTCACGTACATCAATATAACCTGTTGTGGCATTTGTATAAAATGGCATACCTCTCTGAACAGTCTGAAATAATAATAAACTGCCTTTGCGAGGGCTACCTGGTCCAAGAACCACCCCTGGATTCAAAATAACGGTGTCTAATCCTTCGCTATTAGCACGCCATACTTCTAACTCAGACCGGAATTTACTATCAGAATACAGAGAATATATTTCTTCGCTCTGCCTTGCTGTCTCTTCATTTATAAAATCCTGGCCTTTTGTATTACCTAAAGCACTTATTGAACTTATAAAGCAAAATCGTTTCACCGAACATTTTAATGCCGCATCGACCATGTTTGATGTTCCCTGAATATTTGTTTGAAAAAGTTGCCTGCTATTCCCAGAATCAAAAGAGACAGCTCCCGCACAATGAAATACTTCTTCAGCCCCATTAAGTAAATCACATAAACTAATATAATCAAGCGTATTCCCATATACCCATTCTACTGCCGCAAAAAGCTCATCAAACGATTGTCTGTAATAATCACAAATAAGACGGAGTTCATCAAATGAAGAAGACGTACGAATAAGAGCTCGTACCCTACGACCTGAATGATAAAGATGTATCAAAAAGTGTCCACCGACAAACCCAGTGCTACCAGTCAGAAAAACGAAATTATGTATTGCCATTCGTATATGGTTCACAATAAGTCATAAAAATACAAAAAGAAATGCTTATTTTTGCGGCAATTTTAATACTGGATACAAATAGCCAGAAAATGGAAACCGATACACTCATAAAAATTGACACCATTGCCCAATTAGATAGTATTGTATTTCCTGATGCATCGACTATTATGTTATCAGATTGGAAGTATTCCAAAGACTCTATATCCTTTTTTAATCAGAGAAACTGGTTGAATTATTCAAAATTGTCTAACAGTAAAAATCGTGAATACATTTCAGATAGACACGAGGGGCTTGCCCGTGCAAACAAAATACTACCAGAAAGCCTGCTTTTGGTTTCATTATTTTTTGAAATATTGATTATCGCTTTTTTAATAAGAAATGGATTTAGTTTCATCAATAATTATTTAAAGAATATTGTATCGGGCAGAAAAGAGATTTATTCTACAGAATATAATCAGAAAGAATTCAAATCCAACCGTTTTGTATTGGCCCTTAGTCTTATCATCTTTGCGCTATTTATACCAATTATTGTGAACGCTCATAACGTTCAATTCAATTATACTTTGGATTTAGCTCTTTTTATTCGTTATTTTTTATATGTGTTTACTTTCTTTTTGTTGAAAAATATAATCTATTATATCATTGGAAATACATTCTTTAATAGGACTCAGACTCGACAATGGATTTCAGGTAGTATAACTGCCTTTTCTTTTTATGCCTTAATGCTGTCTCCTCTTTTGGTTGGAGTTGAAAGCGGTGTACAGATGTCGTCTATTTTTATTTATGCCTGGGCAATCGGTTTTTTAATAATCGCTAAATTTTGGTTATTAATGAAGAGTGTTAAAATATTTTCTGTTAGAAAAGACGATTTTTTGTATTTGATTTTGTATCTTTGCGCACTAGAAATTTTGCCTATTCTGTTATTTTACAAAGGCTTATTTGTTTTATAATCAGAGCGTTTAATTTAACTTTAATGTTTTGAAAATCAAGAATTTGCTTGTATCTCAGCCAAAGCCTACTACCGAAAAGTCACCCTATTTCGATTTGGCTGAAAAATATGGATTGAAAATAGATTTCCGCCCGTTCATAAAAGTCGAACCTGTTTCAGCCAAGGATTTTAGACAACAGAAAATATCTATTTTAGATCATAACTCTGTGGTTTTTACTGCCCGAACAGCTATTGACCATTTTTTCCGGTTATGTGAAGAAATGCGCATTTCTGTACCTGAAACAATGAAGTATTTTTGCATCACAGAGCAAGTTGCGTTGTATCTTCAAAAATATATTGTTTATCGAAAAAGAAAAATATTTCATGCATCTAATGGCAAACTTGAAGAATTTGTTTCTTTGATTCAGAAACATTCAGGTGAAACGTTTTTGATTCCAGTATCAAATGTTCATAAAGATGATTTGCTTGTACGATTGGACGAAAAGAAAATTGCTTATACCAAGGCGATAATGTATTGTACAGTAAGCAATGATTTTACTCCTGAAGAGCCCTTCAATTACGACATGTTGGTATTTTTCAGTCCTTCTGGCATTTCTTCTTTAATTAAGAATTTTCCTAATTTCGAACAAGGAGAAATTTCAATTGCCTGCTTTGGGACCACTACCGCAAAGGCTGTTCGTGAAGGGGGTTTTCGATTGGATGTTGAAGCTCCTTCTACGGAGGCTCCATCTATGGTAGCGGCTCTTGATCTATATATAAAGGAAAATCACAAACAGGCTAGAAAACTATAATTCTATTAAATCCATATTTAACACGCTGTTTTTCGGTAGAATATCTACCTTTGTAGAAACAGCGTGTACCTTTATGATAAACCACCAGTTTGCATTTTCAAAACAAGAGCACCTTCGCAGTAAAACTCAAATAACAGATCTTTTTGGAAAAGGTGATTCATTAATTTCATACCCTATTCGTGTTGTATGGAATGTGGTTCCTTCAGGAAAAGGCTGCCCCATAAACGTTGTATTGAGCGTATCGAAAAAAAAGCTCAAACATGCAGTTGACAGAAATAGAGTTAAGAGACTTTTGCACGAATCTTATCGCCTAAATAATAAATCGTTGCAACAATTAGCGATTTCTAAAGGGATTTCTATTAATATCGCCTTTGTTTGGCTCTCCTTAGAAGAAAGTTCTTTTCTTCAAATTGAAAAAAAAATGAAGAACGCTTTCTCTAAAATTGAAGCCAGCTTACTTAAATTAGAGCCAATTGATTTTTAATGTAATTTTTAAGATGAAAAAGGTTGGGTCATTTGTTTTACTTGGAATCATTAAGCTTTATCAAAATGCCATTTCCCCTTACACGCGTCCGTCTTGTCGATACATACCTACGTGTTCTCAATATGCCACTGAAGCAATCCAAAAATATGGTCCTTTTAAAGGAGGCTGGATGGCATTTAGAAGGATATTGCGTTGTCATCCATGGGGTGGGAACGGCTATGACCCGGTTCCATAAAGATAGAATCCATGCTCATTGACATACATAGTCACGAAGTTCATTCAAAGACCGGTCAAATACAATTTTTGACACTTGACCCCAGCTCCTCTTTATTTTTATTGGATTATAAAAAAATCATTCCTTTGCATGCAAATGATGTTTTTTTGAGCTTGGGAATCCATCCCTGGAAAACATTAAATTGGGATATGGTCAATATAGAACATTTGAAGTGTACACTATCAAATCCACATATCTCGTTAATTGGCGAGATCGGTTTGGATAAAGTATATTCTGTTCCAATAGAAAAACAACAAATTGTTTATGAGACACAACTTAAAATAGCAGATTATTCGAAAAAGCCTGTTATCTTACATGTTGTACATACAATGACTGAAATTATTGCTTCTCAAAAGAAATATCCAAACATTCCGGCATGGATAATTCATGGATTTATGGGCGGCAAACAAGAGGCGGAACAATATATTGCAAAAGGTTTTTACCTTTCCTTTGGGAGCAAATACAGAGACGAAGGCCTTCGTTTTTGTCCATTAGACAGACTATTTCTGGAAACAGATGACAGTGACGTTGAGATAAGCACTCTTTACTTGCAGGTTGCAAATCAATTAGAATGCACAGTTAAGCAGCTCGAACATCAAATTGAGATTAACTTTCGCAAAATTTTCCCCAATTTGTTATGAAAGTGATAGAATATCACAAAAAAAGAGGCTACTATTAGGCAGCCTCCATTTGTTTTTATTTACCAAACTGATTATCCTACAAACTTGTAACCAACCCCTTTAATTGTGCAAATATAATTTTCACCGATTTTTTCACGAATCTTGCGAACATGGACATCAATTGTACGATCACCAACAATTGATTTATTGCCCCACACTAATCTGAAAATTTCCTCACGAGTGAAAACCCTTAAAGGTTTTGAAGCAAGCAGAACCAATAATTCAAATTCTTTACGAGGCAAGAAAATATCTTTCCCGTCTTTAAAAACCAAATAACGTTCACGATCAATTACAATTCCCTTTTGGGGAACCATATCTTTCGTATTACCTAAATATTTACTTAGGATATTGGTTACACGACGGGTTATAAGTGCAGAATTCGTATCACGGGTTCCAAATTCATCAACACCAAGATCGAACCATCTTAATTGTTCTTCAATGTTTTGATTGTTGTCGATTAAGAAGTATACGTTAAAACGCATTTCTTCTTTCAGTTTTTTGATTTTTTTGCAAAGTTCAATAGCTTTTGCATCATCTGACGGAGTGTCAATGAGGACTAAGCATGGCAATTCTTCGGTAATAAATTCAAAAGCTTTCTGAACACTGTAGGTAAATTCAACTACAGACCGGACATTCATCAATGACTCTTGAATTTTGGTACCAAAAATAGAACCTTTTACAGAAAAAATCAACACATTACTCTGGAGTGGTTTCATAAATGTTTGATTTTTTAAATAAGTAAATAAAAAAAGCTGGTATAAAATTCCTCTAAAAGCCTAATACCAAAAGACTAATAACATACAAAAATAATTCAAGACTTTGATTTAGACAAATATTTCAATCAATTTATCTTTAATTATTAAATAAGACGTATTTTTGCATGGAAATGTTCACTCTTCCTGATTAATTTAGCTCAATATAACATATATTAACGACCACAGAACAAAAAAATAGCAAATCTAAATGGACTTTATTCAAGAATTAAAATGGAGAGGCATGATCCAAAATATGATGCCTGGCACAGAAGAACAATTAAAAAAAGAAATGTCTACAGCCTATGTCGGCATTGATCCAACTGCAGACTCATTGCATATTGGCCATCTCGTTAGTATCATGATGTTAAAGCATTTTCAGCGTTGTGGACATAAACCCATTGCCTTAATTGGGGGAGCCACAGGTATGATTGGAGATCCTTCCATGAAATCACAGGAAAGAAACTTGCTTAATGAGGAGACCTTACGCCATAATCAGGCGGCCATTAAGAAACAGTTGTCAAATTTTTTGGATTTCGATAGTACAGCTTCAAATGCTGCAGAAATTGTCAACAATTATGATTGGATGAAAGATTACTCCTTTCTGAATTTTATCAGAGACATTGGGAAACATCTTACTGTAAATTATATGATGGCCAAAGACTCTGTAAAAAAAAGGTTGAGCTCGGAGTCCAGTGAAGGAATGTCCTTTACTGAATTTTCCTACCAATTATTACAGGGCTATGACTTCTTGCATTTGTATAAAGAAAAAAACTGCAAATTGCAAATGGGAGGGTCTGATCAATGGGGCAACATCACAACCGGAACAGAATTGATTCGTCGTACATGTGCCGGAGAAGCATTTGCCCTGGTTTGTCCGTTAATAACCAAAGCCGATGGAGGCAAATTCGGGAAGACGGAGGCAGGCAATATCTGGTTGGATCGAAATTACACTTCACCGTATAAATTCGTACAATTTTGGTTAAATGTAAGTGATGCTGATGCTGAGAAGTATATAAAGATATTCACTTTCCTTTCTCAAGATGAAGTCGAGCAGCTTATTACCGAGCACCGTCAGGCTCCTCATTTGCGTATTCTGCAGAAACGGCTTGCCAGGGAAATCACCTGTATGGTTCACTCAGAAGAAGATTTTAATGCTGCCATGGATGCTTCAGCAGTCTTATTTGGGAATTCTGATTCGGGCTCACTTAAAAATCTCGATGAAGAAACATTGCTGGCTGTCTTTGAAGGCATGCCTTCTCATGAAATATCACTTGATGAATTAAAATCAGGTATCAAAGTCCTTACACTTTTTACTGAAAAAGCTCCGGTCTTCACCTCAAAGGGTGAAATGCGGAAAATGATTCAGGCCGGAGGCTTCTCAATCAACAAAGAAAAATGGACAGAAGCAGATGGAATTATAGACACATCGTACTTGCTAAATGATCATTACCTCATTGCCCAAAAGGGTAAGAAGAACTATTTTCTGTTAAAGGCAATATAAAAATATCTTTCATTCGTTTGTGGGGTCAAAGATATTGTGTAATTTTGCCCTGCTTCCAAAGGGAAACAAAAAAGAGGATTGTCTCATGGTGTAATGGTAGCACTGCAGTTTTTGGTACTGCCTGTCCTGGTTCGAACCCGGGTGAGACAACAAAAAAAGCCCAATTATCTTGTTGATGATTGGGCTTTTTTATTGGTACATAAATCAAGAACCAAATGAAAAACGGATGGAGTAAGTATCGATAATCTGAAAAGAAAAATGTTGATAACGATTTGTTTGTCTCTTTGTTAAATAAACAAGTGTGTTTTGTTCCAAAAACACCTTATGAAGTTTCGAAATTACAGAAGGTGTCCTAAGATTTAGATGCACATCTCAGCACCACTCAGACGTACATCTAAATGGTACTGAGACGTACGTCTAAATACTGCTGAGACGTACGTCTAAATACCAGGTCAAAGAGAGTAGTTTCGCCATCCACCCCTTTGTTATTTAAACACTAAGATATATTTTTAAAAATCAACTGTTTGTGACTTATATTGGCTATTATCTCCACAACACCTCGACTTGATCCCAAATTTATCATGTATATTTGCACATATAAGGTTTTACTTTAAACGAACGTTTTGTATGAAACGCACAGCGATACATCTTCTTATCACAGGCTTACTGGTTTCAATCTGGAGCTTTGCAGAAAATTCTGATTCTTTATCTGTTAAGCAACTTGCAGATTCTTCCATAATAATCAGTCAGAAGACTTTGCCAAAAGCTGAACTTTCCGCACAAAAAGACTCCTCGGGAAAAGATACGGTAATCAAGACGCTGCAAATTCCGGACAGGGCAAGCATGTTCCTGCTTCGTGGGCGAGTTATAGATGCAGAGACCGGACTACCTGTTTCCTATGCAACAATAGGCATCAACCAGTTAGGCATTGGGTCTGCCAGTAATCTGGATGGAGAATGGTCTCTAAGAATACCGCCAGGGGGAGCAAGCTTAAAACTGAACATAAGCCTCATGGGTTATACATCCCAGGTACTTAACGTTGCCAATCTTTCAGAGTTCACAACCATTCATCTTGTCCCGTCAAATTTTCAATTGGCTGAAGTTGTAGTCAGACCAGGCGATTTTGTCGCAGAGCTATTGTCAAAAGCCTATAAAGCCATACCTGATAATTATCCGACAAAGCCGACTTTGTGCCAGGGCTTTTACCGTGAGACGCAACGTGTCAACGATACACTCTTCCTGTATTTTGACGAAGCCGCTCTGGATGTGTACAAGAATACGTATAAAAATGTCCGGAATTTTGGTCAAATCAAGATCGAAAAATCCAGAAAGAATGTGTTTCCCGGCATAGACAGCATCAATAATGTTCGCTTCTATGGTGGCCCACATTTTCCAAATGACCTGGATATTGTTTTCAGTCGCTGGGATTTTATTAAACCATCTGAATACAAAAACTGGATATATGAATATGTAGGGGTTTTCAAAGACAGCCTGTCAGAAATATATACCATCACTTTTAGAAACCGGAAAATGCCTAATTCCAATTTCCAGGGACGTATATTCATTGATAAAAACAGTATGGCATACGTCGGATTTGAGTTGGAACGGGCAGGACTTGACCCCCTCTCCGACCAGACCTTATCCACAAGTGAGGCCTATGTACCAGGCAATACAAATATAAAAATCGGATACACGAAACGAAGGGGAACATACAACTTAAGTTACATCACTTACAAAACGAGTGGGGTCAACACAAGCTCCAAAATCCGCACCTTCAAAGATATTGAATACATCACCACCGGGATAAAAACAGATTCTGTTTCTCCGATCCCATTTGACCAGCAATTTGATTACACAGATATTCTCTCCATTAAGGCCGACAATTATGATCAAAGCTATTGGAAAGATTACAACATCCTGCAGGAAAGCAAGTTGATGGGAACACAAACGGATCAGCTTTATAAAGAAGGACAGGCCATACAAGAGCTCTCAAAAGTTTACAACAAGGAAATAACAAAAGAAGATAAAGTCTTGATATTCCTGAAGCGTTTTACCTTTGAAAGTGCCGTCGGCTATAATCCGATTTCCTACAGAGGCGGAGTGCACCATATCGCTTATGGAAATGCATCTGGAAATGCGTCTGTTTCATCTCAATCTTTTGGCATTTCAACCTTAGATGGCACTCGCTTTGAATTGACAAAGAAAATATCCATTTTCAGTAATATTTCGACTACTCTATATGGCATGTCTCAGTTCGATTTTGATTTAGGAATGAACTATCGTTTTTCGCTTGCTCCAAGCGGTCGCTGGATTTTCCTGGATCTTGGGCTTGCAGCCTCAACAGTTAACAGCAAATTTGACATTTGCAGTATAGATAATCCTGACAAGAACCTTCAAATCGGAAGCACAACCTTAAAATCAAGTACCATTGACGTAAAAGCGGCAGAATCAGGATTTGGAGCCAAACCTACTATAAATTTATCCGTTCGAATGGGTAAAAAATATGAACTCTTTGTAAAAGGCTCTTATTTTTTACCTTTCATATATAATCACAAATATTTGCAGTTCAAAGAGACGAGCGGTTTCTTCTTAAATCGTAAAAGTGCCAAAGTCGACTGGACAAACGATTCAAACCTGAATTTCACAGTTGATGGCGTAACAGTTACAGAGCCTCGTTTTGATGTCAAACCTTATGTCTTTAGTTTCGGAATCCGCTCCGGGTTTTAATCCTGAACAATAGGAGGCAATGCCGCCGACATTTCAGGATAGGCTATCCTTGTATGATAGATTGTCTGTAATTTTAATTTAAAAACGAATTTCACCTTTTCAAGATCCCGGAAAGTCATAGGAACATTTTTATAGAAACCTTCCCGAATCTGCAAATCAATGATTCGCTCTACTAACTTGGAGATTTCAGCTTCTGAGTATTCCTTAAGACTTCTCGATGATGCCTCAACGGCATCAGACATCATCAGTATGGCCGTTTCCTTGGTTGAAGGGTTGACTCCGGTATAGAAAAAAACGGCAGGTACAGTTTCATTCGGATGGGTTTGTTTATAAACATTGTAAAAATAGCGAACAGGCCCATTACCATGGTGTGTCCGAATACAATCACGTATGACCAAAGGCAAACCATGCTTTAGTGCAATTCTAAGGCCTTCTGGAACATGGCCGGATATTATCTTCGCACTTTCTTCAGATGTCAATTTATCATGCGGATTGATACCAGACTGGTTCTCGGTAAAATAAACCGGATTTGCCATTTTCCCTATATCATGGTACAAAGCTCCAGTTCGAACAAGCTGAACATTTGCGTTAATTTCCTGGGCGGCAGCTGTTGCCAAATTGGATACCTGCATGGAATGCTGAAAACTTCCCGGACAGGTCTCTGAGAATTCACGTAACAAGGGATTATTGATATTCGACAATTCGACCAGTGTCACATTGGAGGTATAACCAAAAATCCATTCAAAAAGGAAAATCAATAAGTAGGAGATCAGCATTAAGCAACCATTTACTAGAAAATAAGCAAATATTTTCCAGTTAATTCTCTCTATATAACCTTCCTCGACCAATGATACACCCAAATACATAATACAATAGGTCAGCACCACTAAAATTGCGCAAAAAGCGAGTTGGGAGCGCTGCGTCAAATCTTTCAAAGAATAAACCGACACCATTCCAGCCGCTATCTGTATCAGCAAAAACTCATAAGGATAAGCAACAATAGTGGAAGAGATCAAAACAGTTATGATATGGGCGAACAGCGCAGTACGTGAATCAAAAAAGGTTCGAACCATAATTGGCAGAATCACATAAGGAATCATGTAAACATTCAAATAGCCAGTATGCACAACCAGTGAAGTCAGCAAAACCAAGCCAGTTGTGAGAATCAGAATGAACGCCACATTAGACTTACGTTCATAGATAAAAGGCCGAAAAAACCACAAAAACAAAAACAGTATTGTAAATAGGCCAAAGACCAAAACAGCCTGACCAAAAAGAACGCCATTATCTCCAGCTTGTTCAGCTCTTTTTTCCGCGACTTTCCTTAAGGAACTTAAGACTTTATATGTTTCAGGAGAAATTATTTCTCCTCGATCAATAATCCGTTCACCTCTTTGAATAACACCCGAAGTCAGGGAAATTCTTTTTAAAAGATTATCCTTCGCCCATTTCGTAGACAATTTATCCGGACTAACATTTTCAACAATGTATTTATTAAGTTTACATCCTTTCAATACATTTACATGAATATCAGACGGTAAATTTTGGAACAGAGCCTCATAAGCCGCCTTTGTAGTAAAAATAGAAAACAGTGCCCTCGGCTGGACCATTTTATCCTTAACAACCATTACGGAGGTAACTGAATCCCTCTGTAAATTCTCATAGTTATTTACAGATAAAATACCTGCTTTATAAATTTTATCCAGTTGTCCCGTCAGATAGGCCAAATAATAAGGAGGAACTGTTATTTGCAAATTGGTAAGGAAATCTGTACGCAATTGGTTCTTTACAATAGAAAAAGCGTTTGTATCAAGCGTCAAATAAGGCTGGAATCCAATCATCATACTATCGGTTTCGAGCTTAAATTCTTTATCTGATTTATATATCAAGAAATCATAAGGAGCAGTCATTAGGCCATAACGCCATGGTTTTCCCTCCTGAAAATTGTAACGGAACCGGCTCTCCCGTGGGAAAGATTCAAGAATCAAAATAGTAGCTGCTACAAATAAAACAATCTTGATTAAATTTTGGGATAAATTATCTTTGATATTTTTCCGCTTCATATATTTTGATATTCAAATGACCATTTAAAAAAACAAGATACACATAAATCATTCTAAAAGTACAAAAAAAACGAACATGACCTGTGAAGTTCTAAAATTTATTGAAAAATAGCGTACTTTTGTAATTCATGTTTTTTAATTACAAAAATGTCTCAACAACAAAACATTCGGGTGCGTTTCGCACCAAGTCCGACAGGACCACTTCACATAGGTGGAGTTAGAACAGCCTTATACAATTACCTTTTTGCAAAAAAACTGGGTGGTAAGTTTATACTTCGTATTGAAGATACGGATTCACAAAGATTTGTTCCTGGAGCTGAAGAATATATAATTGATGCATTAAACTGGCTTGGCATTAAATTCGACGAAGGTGTCGGAATTGGAGGTGATTTTGCTCCTTACCGGCAATCAGAGAGAAAAGAAATCTATAAATTGTATGTCGACAAGCTGATTGCTTCAGATAAAGCTTACATCGCATTTGATACACCTGAAGAACTGGAAGAAAAGCGCGATAAAATCAGCAATTTCCAATATGATGCTTCCACTCGTCTATCCATGAAGAATTCACTGACACTGACTGCCGGTGAAGTTTCCGAACGCATTGGAAACAAGGAGAACTATGTCATTCGCTTTAAAATTGAACCTGGAGAAGATGTGCTTGTAAATGACATGATCCGTGGTGAAGTCCATATAAATTCAACAATTCTGGATGACAAGGTTCTCTACAAGTCAGCGGATCAGTTACCCACTTATCATCTGGCAAACATCGTTGATGACCATCTAATGGAAATTTCCCATGTGATTCGTGGAGAGGAATGGTTGCCATCAGCCCCTCTGCATGTCCTTCTCTATCGTGCACTCGGATGGGAAGACAGCATGCCGGCCTTTGCTCATTTGCCTTTGCTGCTAAAACCTGACGGAAAAGGGAAATTGAGCAAACGTGACGGAGACCGGCTTGGCTTTCCCGTCTTCCCGTGTGACTGGATCGATCCAAAAACAGAAGCCAAAAGTTCAGGTTACCGTGAATCCGGCTATTTTCCGGAAGCTATTATCAACTTCCTGGCCTTGTTGGGCTGGAATCCGGGTACCGATCAAGAATTATTCTCAATGGAAGATCTGATCAGCCTCTTTACTATTGAACGTTGCAGCAAAAGTGGAGCCAAATTCGACTATGAGAAAGTTAAATGGTTCAATCATCAATATATGCAGCAAAAGTCTGAAAAAGATTTAGCTCAAATATTTCAAAAAGAGCTACATGAAAAAGGAGTTTTCACAAACGGTTCTGACAAAATTCCTGATTTCACCGCAGAAAACATCTGTGTAACCAATGATTATCTCTTTAAAGTGATTGATCTCGTCAAACAGAGAGCAAGCTTTATCAATGACCTATGGGATCAAAGTTTTTTCTTTTTCAAACGTCCGGACTCCTATAATGAGAAACCTGTTGGAAAATATTGGAAAGAAGACACATCCACTCTTTTACTTGAATTAGCAGAAATTCTGAAAATGATTCCTGATTTCCGGGCAGACCTCGCCGAGGAGACTGTCCTTAATTGGATTACAGCAAAAGAATATAAAACAGGAGCCATCTTGAATCCGTTCCGCCTGGCTTTGGTCGGAGATGCAAAAGGTCCGCATATTTTTGATATTTCCGCACTCATAGGTAAAAAAGAAACACTCATTCGTCTTCAAAAGGCGATTGAAGTTTTAAAGTAAAATCAAAACTCTGAAAAGAATGTATCAATTAGGCTTTTATTTCTATATATCAATTTTCAGGATTGTATCTTTATTCCATAAGAAAGCGAGAAAAATGGTGAAAGGGCATAAAGACACCTGGACTATTTTAAGCGATAAAATGGATAATAATAGACCATGGCTTTGGTTTCATGCATCTTCTCTTGGTGAGTTTGAACAGGGTCGTCCCATTATGGAACAAATTCGGATATCTCATCCTGAATACGCTATATTAGTCACTTTCTACTCACCTTCCGGTTATGAAGTCAAAAAAGACTATGCCGGAGCAGATATAGTTTGTTATCTTCCGTTTGACACAATACCAAATGTAAAGCGGTTCCTGAATTTGGTCAAACCGAAAATGGCTTTTTTTATTAAATATGAATTTTGGCCAAACTATTTGAGAGAGTTAAAGAAACGCGATATTCCAACATTTCTTATTTCCGGTATCTTTCGAACGAATCAGGCCTTTTTTAAATCTTATGCAGCTCCTTACCGTCGTCTGCTCAAATGCTTCACACATTTTTTTGTTCAAGATCAGACCTCTGTCGATTTACTTAAATCCATCGGATATTCATCTAATGTTACAATTTCAGGAGACACACGTTATGACCGTGTTCTGGAAATCAAAGACAAAGCAAAGGAACTGGATATCGTTCAGGCATTTTTAGTTAAAAATAACGACTCATCTAATAAGGTTCTTATCGCAGGCAGCTCCTGGCCAAAAGATGAAGCTTTATTTATACCTTATTTCAATGCGCATCCTGAGTTGAAACTGATTATCGTCCCTCATGAAATACACGAAGAGCACCTAAAAAGCATAGAAGCTCTTTTAGAACGTCCCTTCAGCCGATATTCCCAAACCAATCCTGAAGAAGCGAACAAATACGATTGTCTTATCATTGATTGCTTTGGATTGCTTTCCTCGATTTACAGATATGGTGACATCGCCTATATTGGAGGTGGCTTCGGAACTGGTATTCATAACACGTTGGAAGCTGCCGTCTATGGTATTCCGGTCTTGTTTGGTTCCAATTATGATAAATTTATAGAAGCGAAAAGCTTGATCAAATGTGGCGGAGGATTTTGCTTTAGTACAAAAGAAGAGTTGGATTCTCTTCTGGATAATTTGATTTCTAATGATAAAACTTGTAAAACAGCTGGTGAAATGGCCGGTGAAATGGTCATTAAGGGGGGAGGAAGCACAAAAATAGTTCTACAGGCAATCAAGCTATAAATTCAACAAAGTATACTTTTGAGTTTGAAAATGGGCGAAAATAGAGTAAATAATGCAAAAAAGAAAAACACTTTTTGTACCTGTTGGTGGATTAGCCAATAGAATGCGTGCCATTGACTCTATTGTTTCTTTGTGTAAACATTACAATAGAACGCTTGAAATAATTTGGTTTAAGGATTTAGCTTTAAATGCCGGCTATTATTCTTTATTTGAACCCATTGAACTTCCGAATGTAACAATTCGGGAAGCTACCCGATTAGACTATTTCCTTTATGACAGACCCCGGAAACACAATTTATTTGTATCTTGGTTTTTTCAGATGTTTGCGTTCAGAAAAAGAATTTATGAACAAACATGTTATAAACGTTCCTTACGGAACGAAGGCTATCCTGAGTTAGCGTCAAACAGCCCAATCTATATGGCCAGTTTCGTTCGGTTGGCTCCTTCTGAGTTACATTTCTCGATGTTTAATCCAATACGTAAAATATTAAATCAAATTGGTTTAATTTGCGACAGATTGGGACCAATGTGCATTGGCATTCATATCCGGCGGGGAGATAATATGCAATCGACAATTGAAAGTCCCTTATCCTTGTTTATTGACCGCATGGATAAAGCGATTTCCACAAATCCGGAAACAACCTTCTATTTGGCTACTGATTCAGAAAATGTAAAAAGGACGATCATACAACATTATGGAAAGCGTATTACAACATTGAGCCGTTCTGCTGACAGACTATCTGATTCCGGCATGCAAGATGCTGTCATGGAAATGTATATTTTAGCCTCAACTAAAAAAATCTTCGGCTGTTATCATAGCTCGTACTCTGTTTTAGCTGCAGAATTAGGTAATATTCCCTACGAAGAAATCAGGAAACAACCAATTCAGAAATAGCCATGAAAGTTTTATTAATAAGCACTTTTGAAACAAAAGGAGGCGCTGCGGTTGCCTGTAAACGATTATCAGTCGCTTTGCAAAAACAAGGGGTCGACGTTTCAATGCTTGTCCGTGATAAAACGACCGCTGATTCTTTTACTTATACGACTCAGACTTCTTCTTTTAGGACTTTCCTTTCAAAAGCTGCATTTGTAGCTGAACGATTACAAATTTTCATAAATAACCTTTTTAGCCGTAAAAATCTGTTTGCCGTTTCAACTGCTTCAACAGGCATCAGTATATGTGACCACCCATTGGTTAAAGAAGCAGATATTATTCATCTTCATTGGATAAACCAAGGCCTTTTATCAATAAATGGAATCAAAGAATTATCCAGATTAGGGAAACCTATTATTTGGACGATGCATGATATGTGGCCAGTGACCGGAATCTGTCATTATTCAGGTGAATGCCTAAACTATTTAAAGAATTGTGGGAATTGCTTTTTCTTGAAGAAACCATCTTCAACGGATTTGTCTTATCAGGTTTTTAAGAAAAAAAGGGAATTATATTCTGTTGCTCCTATACATTTCGTCACTTGTAGCCAATGGCTGTTAAGAAAAGCAGAAATAAGCGGTTTAAAAGAAGGGAATTTTTTTACAAGTATCCCTAATCCTATAGACACGGATTTATATTGTCCTGGTGACCAAATCTCTGCAAGAAAGGCGTTAGGGCTTCCCCTGGACAAAAAATTAATACTTTTCGGGGCATTTGCTCTTTCTGACAAGAGAAAGGGCTTCGATTATTTAATTGAAGCAGTGCATTTACTTGCAAATCTAAAGGATACCACAGAACTTGTTTTTTGCGGTGAAATCAAAGGATGTTCAAACGAAGCCTTAGAACTGAAAGCTCATTATTTAGGATATATTTCTAACCCTGAACATGTAATAAACATGTATCGTTCAGCTGATTGTTTTGTCCTCCCTTCTCTGGAGGAAAATCTGCCGAACATGGTAATGGAGGCAATGTCTTGCGGCGTTCCCTGTGTCGGCTTTAACACCGGTGGAATTCCTGAAATGATTTCACATCAGCACACCGGTTATGTCGCTCAATATAAGTCAGCCGAAGATTTAGCCGTCGGTATTCGTGCCGTTCTGGAAAAGAGCAGCAATATTGCCTTTAAAAGAGAAATACGCCATTCCATCGAAACAAATTATGCGGAAGACATTATTGCTCAACGATATTTTCGATTGTATACCGATGCTCTCAATAATAATAAAAAAGAGCATGGGTTTTCCCGTTTATAACTTTTATGGAAAAGAAAATTTTTACTGATAATGGAAGATTAAAATTTGATTCATGGAATCAGGCTTTAGGTAACAAAATCCAGCATTTGCTTTTTGTAATTAATTATGCAGATAAGCATAATATCAAACCATGCATATCTATTGATTCAAATCTGGATAAATTATTTGAACTTTCATCTATGAAAGAATTCATTGACGATGATATATATAAAAATATTCCGCTTGTTTATGGAGAAAAGGATGCCTTTGAAACAAATCGTTTAAACAAATATTTTAAATCATTCTTTCGAAGTTCAAGGTTAAAAAAATCCCTCAAAAGGTCATATCAGGAAGACATATTGGAGAGCAAGTTGCTAACTACAAATTTTGATTATCCCGCCATTCGGGTAATAGGCCATTTCTGGCATTATGATCTGATGCCTGATTTAACAACATTTATAAAATATTGCCCTATAAAAAAGGAACTGGTTGATCTTGTGAAACTTACTTATCCAACGCTGGAATCTTCAAAATCTGTTGCTGTTCATTACCGGGGAACGGATTTTAAGAATCATTTAAGACAAATATTTAAGACACCTATCTGCCTACCCGAAAAATACTATAAAAGTGCAATAAAGAAAGCAGAAGAGGTATTAGGAGAAGATATTGAATATCATTTGTTCTCAGACGAATTGGACTTATTGGTTGATATTTTTAAAGATAAAAAAGTAATTGTGCATCGAGATAATCTTTATACCGATTGGTGTGCTCTTTATCTTTCAAAAAATATGATATCAAGTAATTCTTCTTTTTGCTGGACTGCCTCTTTGTACAACAAAACAAATCTTATTCAACCTAAAGGAGGCTATAACCACAGTGACCCGAAAAATCCGATTCCGTATGGATTTGGTATTCCTGGAGCCTATCAAATATAATATTTATTCCAAATGAAACCACTCATATCTATTATTACTATAACCTTTCAAGCAGAGTCTTATCTGAGACGAACTGCGGAGAGTGTACTGTTGCAGGGTTACTCAAATATTGAATATGTTATTGTTGATGGCGGATCAAGCGATCAAACAATTTCTATAATAAAAGAATACGAAGAACTATCCAAGCAAAAATCCCTTCCATTTCATTGGATAAGTGAAGGTGACAAAGGCATTTACGATGCCATGAATAAAGGGCTGCAACTCGCCAGTGGTGATTATGTCTGGTTTATGAACGCAGGTGATCAGATTGCATCAGAAAACTGCCTGGAGAACATTTTTGATACAGAAATACCGGATAATTTGCCGGACTTCATTTATGGAGAAACATCAATTGTCAATGAACAAGGTGTAATAATGGGACCACGTCGTTTAAAAGCGCCGGAACAGCTTAACTGGAGAAGTTTTAAGATGGGAATGTTGGTCTGTCATCAGTCTATGCTTGTCAAACGCATTCTTGCACCTAAGTTCGACCTTACTTATAAATTTTCCGGGGATTTTGATTGGACCATTCGTTGTTTGCGGAAATCAACGACAATATATAATACTCACATAGTACTCTCACATTTCCTTGACGGTGGCATTTCAAAGCAAAAAATGAGAGCATCATTAAAGGAACGCTTCATCATTATGTCAAAAAACTATGGGTTAATTTCAACTATTCTTCGACATATTTGGTTTGTCTGCCGTGCAGCCTGGTTTAAACTACTACATGGCTGGATCTGATTCGTATCAACTAAGCTTATACAATTTAAAGTGGCCGTTGGTAAATAATAATCTTGAGTTATTCCTGAATTTGAGATTTTGACTTACGTTAATCTCTCCATCAGTTTCCTCAACAAGATAAGCCCCTTTATAAGTGATTATCCGGTTAACGTCCTGCACGAAAAACGAACTTCGATCCGTATAGAGTATCATTGCCCTTGGCTTCCAGAAAATTATTTTATCATCCTTATTCGTGTTCCTTACAATATAGCTAAACAGCTCCTTGCTATCCGTGGATAATGGCCCCTGTATCGGCTGTGCCTTCCCTGTCTGTATAAGAACCGACTGGTAAGAAATTGCAAGAAAAGAAATGATAATAATAAAATAGGAGATAATATACCCACTCGGTATATTACTTAGTTTCCCTTTTATTTTTAGAGTATAGGTAGGGCATGATGCCAAGCCAATAAAGAAAAAATAGAAATAGAAAGGGGCAACGGGCAGCAAAAGTCGAAAACCGCCATAGTCAGGAAACAAAAGAATAAGGCCGGTATATATAACGACAAAAATGATATAAAGGAAATCCTTTGAAAAGCGGTTAATTAGCCCAATAAAGAAGAATGGCAATGTTATCCCATATATTATGGATGAGAATTCCGGTATTTCATAAAACTTTGAAGGTATAACTGAATAGTAAAGGATATGCTCAAATATGGATTTGACAGATATTCCTCCAGCTTGTGCAAAAACACTTTTATAGGATGAGACTTCCGAAGAGAAAAAAGAATTTGCAAGAAAATATAAAGTAAGAAGAACTATGTAAGGTGTCCATTCTACCAGATGTGTCTTTTTTGTTTTAAAATAAATGAAAACCTGTGCAATAAAATAGACTATTACCAAGGTAACACCGGCTGTCCTTAAAAATACCGAAACAAATAGTATAACGCCTAATAATAAATAACTTAACCAGCTTTTTTTGAGAATATATTCTTTATCGATCAAAGTTCCTTCAATCAAATAAATACATAATGTACTAAATAACAGAAACGGGATTTCCGGCACTAAATTTTTTTTGAATTCAAACAAGAATGGATTGAACGCAAAAATAGCTATAATGCCAAGGATCTGAATTTTATTAAGTTTATTACGGAATAATATCCATAAAGAAAAGAGAAAAAGGATATGAAACAGTGATATATATATTTGAAAAGCGGTGAAATTCATCCCAAATATTGCAAGAACAGGCGCAATCAGTAAAGGAAAGCCCCAAGGATAATATGTTGGGCCAACACATACCGTAGAATATTCAGATCTGATTGAATTCTGATAGGCAAAATGTTCAAAGTTCCCAGATAGAATAGATTTTGCCTGCAAAATATACTGTGCAAAATCATCCCCCCAACAAAATTCATTTCGTACTGACAATACAGAAAATACAGCAGATAAAATGATGATCAAACAGAAATATTTTTTGTATTTATCCATGAGTAGAAAGCTATAAGTAAAGAGTTGATCAAACATAGCAGATGAGCTATAACCACAAAAATAGTTTTTAGCTCATCTGCATATATTTTTTAATCTTGATTCTTCTTTTTATTCTTTAAAAAATAGGATCCAAAAGCGGCCAATATAAGTAAGATCAAACCAGCTAAAGCAATAAGTGTCAAATCTTCAACCCTTTCAAAGGATTTCGGCGCAAACCTAAATTCAACGGTATGATCTCCAGCGGGAATTGGCATAGCCCGCAGTATATAATTCGCTCTAAAATGAGGAACTTCCTTTCCGTCCATAGAGGCTTGCCATCCATCAGCATAATAAATTTCAGAAAAGACCGCCAATTGCTCTTTATTCGTATGCGTTTTATATGTTAAATGATTGGGGACATAAGCAACCAGAGCGATTTTTGAAGAAGTGTCCTTTGTAAATGATTTACCGGCCAGCTGATCATTGAAACGTTTATCAACAATAAGTTCCTGAGCCGGATTGAACTGGCCGATAGCCGCAATTTCTTCATCCGCATTATTCACCATCCGATAGCCACCAACAAACCAGGCAGCACCTAAAGCATCAGGATTTCTTTGAACAACAGGATTTTTGTTTGCATCAGGAACAATAAAATATCTTGTATTCAACATATTCAAAATAGGCATATTTAGACTTGACTTAAAATAACGGTCAATTATATCCTGATAGCGATGCAATTTGGCAGCATGATATCCACCAACAGAACGGTGATAATAAGAAGTACTGGCATCCTGAAATGTACTTACAGTCAAATTAATAACCCTGTATCCAAGATCCTTGTCTCGTAGAATCTCTTTATCTGCTTCTGTTGTGACCCATGCTACTTTTGTTTCTCTTTTTGGGACAAAGCTTTTGTCATTCAAATACCGCTTATCTAAGGTCCATAAATCAACCAAAACCAGTACGGCAACAAATATGATCAAACCATTTTTCTTTATTTTATTTTTCTGATAAAGAAGCAAACTACCTACTCCTAAAAGGATAATAAAGAGTGAACGTAGAGCATCGGATTGCAAGATGGCCACACGGGCAGATTCAAGTCCACTCTTATAGGAATTGATTTGAGCAATCGCATTCGGATTCTGTTGCATCCATTGTGAAAATTGATCGTTTTCCCGTTGGCTAAAGAAATTAAAAAACATTCTTGGGAAAAGCCAAAACAATAACGCAAGCCCACCTGTCAACCCAACACTGATCCAAAACCCTTTCTTTTTCTCTTTTATAATCCCTGGTTTTTTAACGATTTCAACTAAAGTTAAAATCGCCAGTATTGGTATACATATTTCAGCCACAATCAAAATCGAAGAAACGGAACGGAATTTGTTATACATCGGGAAATAATCAAGGAAGAAATCGGTCAGAGGCATCCAGTTCTTACCCCATGAAAGGCAAATAGAGAATATTGTTGCGATCAATAAAGGCCATTTAATACCACTTTCTACAGCAAACAGGCCAAAAATAAAAAGGAAAAGAATAAATGCCCCAACATATACAGGCCCAGCAGTAAAAGGCTGATCACCAAAGTATCTATCGCTGTTTGCCACATCTGCCCGAAGCGCAGGATCCACATTTTTCATTAATTTTTCATCATTCCCTATTGCTTCATTTCTTCCTCCTTTTACATCTGGAACTAATAATGAAAAAGTTTCTCCAATACCATAACTCCAATCTGTCGCATAGCTTTTGTCCAACCCTGTTGTTCTATCTGCGACATTGGTTGTTAACTCTGACTCTCCACGAATAGTTTGCTTACTATATTGAGCAGTAAAGAATAAACTGGTCGCATTTACGCCCACAGACAAAATAGCACCCAAAAGCAATACTCCTGTCGCTTTTGAGAAATGTAGGACTTTTTTTTCTCGGATTGATTTGAGAATTTCGTATATAATAAAAGGAATTCCAATGAAAACAAAGAAGTAATAAGTCATTTGGATGTGATTCGCTAAAAGTTGCAACGTAAAGAAAAGGGCAAAGACCGCCGCTCCTTTTAAATACTTGCCCCGATAAGCCCATATTACTCCTGCGAAAGTAGGCGGTATCAATCCCAAAACCCAAACCTTCCAAATATGTCCGGCAGCTATAATAATTATGAAATACGATGAAAAGGCATATGCAATCGCTCCAATAATTCCAATCCATGGATTAACCTTTAATGCACACATGAGCAAGAAAAAGCCGAACAGATACAAAAAAAAATGAGCGGCAGGCATTGGTAAGCCACCCTCAAAAACACGACGAAGATTAAAAAAGGGGAAAGCCTTATAACTAGGCGCCATTTGGTAGGTCGGCATTCCACCGAACATGGTACCGGACCATAAACTTTTCTGACCTGTCTCTTTCTCAAATTTGTTAAGATCTTGTCCCATCCCTGCACCATTTCGGGAATCCATCTGAAATAATTGCTTTCCTTCAAAAACAGGAGAACAATAAATCATTGAAATTGCAAAAAATGCTATAATGGCGACTAAATAAGGTAAAATGTTCTTTTTGAAATCCAAACTTTTAAACATAATCTTTGCTTTTAAGAATTTCTATTATTTATATAATTTTTCTTGTTCCTTGATTATTCTGGAAGAGCGATTGTCTATAACTTCCTGAAGAAAACCCAAACCATATCCACATAATTGTGTGTATGCCGTCACGACTGATAACAATGCGATTTTAATCTTATTATTTTTAATCCATGAATCAAAAAACAGCAATAAGATATATAAAGCGACAGGAATTAACCAAAAGGGTGTCCAAATAATGGCTAATGCAAATAGTAACAAATGTCCAAATAAAAAAAGGACAGGCAACAAATGTACCAATTTAAGTGAACCTGGATGGAGTTTGGTTAAGACTATACGTGATTTTCCAAATGTATTGACCTGTTTATAAAACTTACAAATATTCACCCTGCGTTTATGGTAGACAAAGGCATCCCTGTATAATTTGGTTTCCATACCGGCTTCCCGAACCCTTAAACTAAAGTCAATATCCTCACCTATCATGGACCGAAATCCACCTGTTATTTCAAAAGCCTTACGTGAAATGCCCATATTGAAAGATCTGGGATTATATTTTTCCATTTGTTTGGTTCCACCCCGAATTCCTCCAGTTGTATAAAAAGAAGTCATAGAATAATTTACAGCTCTTTGCATATCAGTAAAGTTATCATCTGCACTATCGGGACCTCCAAAACAATCAGCCGGTGATTCTTTCAGTCCAGCTTCCACTGCCTCAAAATATTTCGGAGGAATCACACAATCGGAATCATATAAAATATAATACAAACCCTTCGCTTGCTGCATACCATAGTTCCGACGATAACTTCGATCCGTTCCAGGAATAAAGAAATAGCGAACATTCAACTTATCAGCAAATCCAGCTGCAACCTGATCACTTTTCTTCGAAGAATCATCTTCCAAAATCAGCACCTCAAAATCTTTAAAGGTTTGGAATGTCAGACTTTCCAAAAGTTCCGACATCTCCTCAGGTCGATTATATACCGGGACTATGATACTGTACTTAGGCATAGATATTAGGCGTTCTTTTCAAAATAGATGAACAATCTCCTGATTCCTTCCTTCATATCGCATTTTGGCTCAAATCCCAGCTCATGCAAAGCTGAGTAATCAACTTTATATCGGGCATGGTCAGAGAACTTACTAAAATCGGAAACGGAAGATTCAGTTGGTGTACATACTGGAATTTCTGTTCCATACAATTCCTCATAGACTTCCTTGACGAAACCAGCCAATTCCAAAAGCGTATAAGTATGTGAAGAAGAAATGTGAAAAATGTTTTGACCTTTAGTCTTCATCGCATTCTCACATAAAATTTCCACGGCACTACAAACATCACTACCGTGAATAAAATCCCGCTGCGGAGACCCATCCGAAAGAAGTTTAATCGTTTTCTCCGTGTAAGCAGTACGGCATAAATCATTAACGGCCAACCACCAGCAATTATTTTCCTGAAAAACGGGATGTCCATAGCTATTGGTTAAACGGGCAGTAATACAATTGACATCTGTCGTTCGATTATAATAATCACAAATATTTTCACACAAAGTATGTGTCAAGGCATAAACGTTCCCTGGATTTGTCGGTTGATTTTCTGTGATTAGTGTAGTTGGAAGAGCGCCATAAACATGTATGGTTGAAAAATATATGAATTTCTTTAACCCTCTTTTTGAAAAGGCATCCAGCAATATCCAGCAAGGTTGAACATTAACATCCATAGCTATTTCCGGTGAAACTTTCTGTGATTGAAAATGATCCATCGAAACCAAATGAATAATGACATCAAAATTACGTTTTGTCAGTTCATCAATAGTAGTCCGATCAGTCAAACTCCCTACTACGATATCATCCATCAGATCACACCATTCCTTATTTTTAGGCACTTCCGGATAGCACAAAGCGGTAATATGATGGCCATTTAATGCCAAATACTGGCTAAACTGAGCACCCAAATAACCGTTAGCTCCGGTAATCAATATATTTTGGATCTCTTTCATTTGTTTCTTTCGGGATAATTAAACCGTTCCAGATCTGCCCTGTCAATTTCTGTAGAATCATGCTCCAGATCTGCAATATCAAGCAATAAATTCAAACTTTTCCCAACACCTTCAAATGCCATCCAAATATAGGGTGGGACAGTTAGTCGCATGTAATTGTCCAAACTAAGTTCGACAATCATAGTTTCACCTTTAGTGGAACTACCGTTTCTGTCATCATACAAAGCAAAACGGATTTTTCCAACTGGAACTATCAAATTAAGCGTTGTACGTAAATGTCTCTTCCAAGGTTTTATATCTCCAGCATAAACAGTTGAAAAATACGCTTCACCAAAGCCAGAAAAGCCAGGATCACTTTTTTTCATACCATGGAAAACATCACCCTTTGGGTTGAGGATTTGTTTTAGTGGCGTTAAAATTACACCTTCTATCATTTTATCCTTAATCTATTTTTGTTTGAATCCAGTTTCGCCCACGATGGGATGCTTTTTCCTGATAGCTTTGTAATTGATTCATTGTAAAAGCATACATATCCGTTTTTTTTGATTTCCGGGCTCGGTACCAGGTCGCAGTAAAATCAATAACTTCTTCGTATTGCAAAGTAGGCAACCAATGTAAAAAACAAAGCGCCTTATCACAATTAAGCTTCAGTAAACCAGCTTCATGAAAGGGAATATTACCAGTTATCGTATAGGCATCTTGTCCTTCAGGTAAACCGAAAGCGGAGCCGATAGCCGAAATTAGTTCAACTACACTATGGTTACTTTCAGCTTGAGGACCAAAATTGAAAGACTGGCCATGTAGCGTTTGATCCTTGGAGAGTTTTTGCCCCAACGTCAAATATCCGCTTAATGGCTCCAAAACATGCTGCCATGGACGAGTGGCTTTCGGGCTTCTTATCTCAACAGAATAGCCGTTGCTCCAGGAACGAATACAATCAGGAATAATACGATCCTTCGCCCAATCGCCCCCTCCTATAACATTTCCGGCGCGGGCTGTGGCAATCCTGACATGACAAGATTCTTTTTTGAAAAATGAATGGAAATAGGATTTAAATACAAGCTCTGCAGCCCCTTTGGATCCGCTGTAAATATCTTTTCCGCCCAGGACATCGGTTTCTTTATATCCCCACACCCATTCCACATTATCGTAGCATTTGTCACTGGTAATTATTACAGCCGTACAATCTGGATTTTCCAGACGTAATGCGTCAAGGACATTAGCGGTACCCAACACATTTGTAGAAATGGTATCCAATGGATTCTGATAAGAAACAGAGACTAAAGCCTGGGCAGCTAAATGGAAAACAAAATCAGGCTGAACATCACAAATAATCTGTCTTACTTTGTCGGTATCCCGAATATCAACCCAGTAATGGCTAATTCTCTTTTCCAAACCTAATTCACTGAACATGCATGGTTCACCCGGCAATCCATTTGACAAACCATATACTTTTGCGCCCAATTCCAGCAACCAAAGACAAAGCCAACTTCCCTTAAAGCCTGTATTCCCGGTAACCAAAACTTTTTTGCCGGCATAAACACCAGCAAATGCCTGCCCGTTTATTTCCATTTTATCCATGGCGCTTTATTTTCTTCAAACATTTTATTTAATAAACTATAGTCACGGGATGTATCCATCGGCTGCCAAAAACCATCGTGTTCAAAAACCCGTAATTGACTATCTCTAACTAATTGATGAATGGGATTTAATTCAAAAATCAAGTCTTCCTGATCTGTTAGATAATTAAAAATCTCCTTTCTAAAGACAAAAAAACCGCCGTTAATACAGCCATCGCTTACCTGAGGTTTTTCATTAAAACCAAGTACAGTTTTAGTTTGAGCATTATATGTCAATTCGCCAAAACGTCCCGGAGGATGGACTCCTGTTACCGTGGCTATTTTCCCGTGAGAATGGTGAAACTCCATCAGTGCATCTAAATCTATATTTCCGACTCCATCTCCATAAGTCAACATAAAATTGTCATCCTCGCCAATGTACTTTTGGATTCGTTTAATACGTGCACCAGTCATTGCATTAAGTCCTGTCTCAGCAAGTGTAATTCTCCAGCCTGTTTCATCTGTTTGTTTATACTGCAACGGTGGAACACCTTTACCCAAGGTAAAAGTCAGATCTGCAGGAACAACTCCGTAATTAAGAAAATAATTTTTGATTATTTCGCTTTTATAGCCAAGGCACAATACAAAATCCGTATGCCCATATAGAGCATAATATTTCATAATATGCCACAAAATCGGATGGTCACCAACAGGTATCATCGGTTTCGGCAAGGACTCATTAACTTCACGGATACGTGTCCCATATCCTCCACAAAGAATAACTGTCTTCATATAAATAGACAAAAAAGGACGACAAATGTTTTTTTCATTGATACCAGTAAGCCACGTCAAGATTATTAATATCTGTAAAAATCCGCTTTATAAGGTCCATTTACATCAACGCCAATATAGGCAGCTTGTTGAGAAGTCAATTTCGTCAGTTTCACGCCAATGCGTTCCAAATGCAAACGTGCGACTTCTTCATCCAAATATTTTGGCAAACGATAAACCCCAACTTCATAGTGTTTAGACCAGAGTTCCAACTGGGCCAAAGTTTGATTAGTAAAAGAATTACTCATTACAAAAGAAGGATGTCCGGTTGCACAACCAAGATTAACCAGTCTGCCATCAGCCAATAATAAAAGTGAATGACCTTCGGGGAAAAAATATTGATCCACCTGCGGTTTAATGTTCCTGACTTTTATTCCGGGATAGTTCTTCAACTGTTCAACCTGGATTTCATTATCAAAATGGCCAATGTTGCAAACAATAGCTTTATCCTGCATCTTTGCCATATGCTCAATACGTATGATATCACAGTTACCGGTCGTTGTAACATAAATATTTCCTTCATCCAAGGCATCTTCGACTGTTTTCACTTCAAAGCCTTCCATCGCAGCCTGCAATGCACATATCGGATCTATTTCAGTTATAATGACTCTTGCACCATAACTACGCATCGAATGTGCACAGCCTTTCCCTACGTCTCCATAGCCACAAATCACAACAACCTTACCTGCTATCATGATGTCTGTTGCCCGTTTGATGCCATCAGCCAATGATTCACGGCAACCATACAGATTATCAAACTTCGATTTGGTAACCGAGTCATTTACATTAAATGCAGGAAATAGAAGCTCTTTTTCTTCCATCATCTGATAAAGACGATGTACCCCCGTCGTTGTTTCTTCTGAAACACCTTTTATACAAGGAACACGGTTTCCCCAAAAATTTTTGTCTTCCTGAAGCAGACTTTTCAGGATTATTTTAAGCTCTTTCTCATCTTCGGTTCCGGCAGGTTCATCTAAAACCGAAGGATTTTTCTCAGCCTTAAAGCCTAAATGACACATTAAGGTGGCATCTCCCCCATCATCAACAATCAATGTCGGGCCTTTTCCGCCTGGAAAATTCATAGCCTGTAGCGTACACCACCAATATTCTTTCAAGCTCTCACCTTTCCACGCAAAAACAGGAATACCGGCATCTGCTATTGCAGCAGCTGCGTGATCCTGAGTCGAATAGATATTGCAACTAACCCAGCGCACATCTGCTCCAAGATACGCCAAGGTCTTTATTAAAACAGCAGTTTGAATGGTCATATGCAGCGAACCCATAATACGAGCATCTTTAAGCGGTTTAGCCTGACCATATTTTTCACGTAATGCCATCAAACCCGGCATTTCAGCCTCAGCAAGCTCAATCTCTTTGCGCCCAAATTCCGATAGTTGAATATCAGCAACTTTATAAGCTTCTGTTGTAAATAATCCCTTCATAACTATTCTCGTAATTTTTTATTATAATTCATTATAAACGAACCTTTTTCGGGCTCTTTTCTATTTGTAAAAGACAAAGATACAAAAAGTGCAAAACTATCCGTAAGGTTGTGTATTCCTTTTGAAAATTATAAAAACTAATATCACTCGTTTCTAAATGCATTCTTATTTCTGAATTTACCAGAAATACAACAATCACTACACCTAAAACGTTGTTTTTGAGCAAATATTTCAAAGACCTATAATAATTTGGCATCCAAGATCCTAAAAAAGTTGCAAGAAAAAATATTTATTTGTGTAGCGTTTGACAAATCATTACATCTTCAAATATAGAGATTCTTTTCTAAAGGAAATCCTGCGAAGAAACTCTTTTTAATTTCCTCTATATATACAGTAAAGCCGCTCCAACGTGATGTTGTAGCGGCTTCTTTTTTTATTGTTGAAACAATTATAACAAAGACCTGGAAATACCAAGTTCAAGACCTCGAAGTTCAGCCAATCCCCGCAATCTTCCTATTGCAGAATAGCCATAATGCTTCTGTGGCTTTTTTAGATCATCCAGCATTTGATGTCCATGATCAGGACGGAGCGGAATCCGAGCGCCCCGTTCCTGCATTCCGATAATCAGATTTTTCATAACACTATACATATCAACAGATCCTTCCAAATGGTTGGCTTCAAAGAAATTGCCATCACTGTCCCGTTGTGTACTACGCAAATGGGTAAAATATATCCGGCTACCAAGACGACTGGCCATTCCTGGTAAATCATTATCTCCGCTGGCACTTAACGAACCTGTACAAAAGCAAAGTCCATTTGATATATTTTGAACAGCATCAAAGATTATCTGAAAATCAGCTTCAGTGCTTGCAATTCTTGGTAAACCTAAAATCGGAAAGGGAGGATCATCCGGATGAATCGCCAGTTTCATCCCAAGTTCGTCTGCCGTAGGACACACATCTTTCAGGAACTGTATCAAATGATTACGCAAAGTCTGAGCATCAATATGATTATATTTATCAAGTTCACCTAAAATCTGTTCTACCGTAAATCGTTCATCAGATCCTGGAAGGCCTGCTAAAAGCACCCCCTGCAAAACATCTTTCTCACTCTGTGTCATCGTTTCAAAACGCGTTCTTGCTTTTGCAATAGCTTCTGGGGTATGATCCTTCTCAGACCCAGGACGTTTAAGGACAAAAAGATCAAAAGCATCAAAAGCAGCTTTTTCAAAATACATCGCCTTAGATCCATCTTCTGTTGTATAATAAAGGTCTGTACGAACCCAATCCAGAACTGGCATAAAATTATATGTAACAAGATATATACCGCAAGAAGCAAGATTATTCAACGTAATCTTATAGTTGTCAATATATTGTACATATTTTCCAAGGCGGCGTTTAATATCCTCATGCACATTGACACTCTCAACGACCGTCCAGTCCAAACCAGCAGCGCGAACAATCTCCTGTCTTTCACGAATAGCTTCCACTGGCCAAATTTCACCAGGAGCATATTGATGTAAAGCTGTCACTACACCAGTCGCTCCCGCCTGACGGATGTCACTTAGACTTACCGGATCGCCGGGACCATACCAGCGCATAGTTTGTTCAAAAGAATACATAGTCTTATTTAAAAAAATTAAACACCACTAAATGCGTCAAACCCTCCGTCCACAATAGTGGTAGTTCCGGTTACAAAACGAGAAGCATCGCTTGCCAGGTACAACAAGGCACCCTGTAAATCATCAGGATCACCCATCCGTTTCATTGGAGTGCCCTGAATAATCAATCCACCACGTGGAGTAAGACTACCGTCGGGATTGGTCAATAAAAAACGATTCTGATCAGTTAAGAAAAATCCTGGCGTAAGAGCATTTACACGAAATCCATCACCATACTTCTGTGCAAATTCTACTGCCAGCCATTGGGTCAGATTCTTAACTGCAGCTTTGGCGGAAGAATATCCAAGAACCCTGGTCATTGGCCGTTCTACGGTCGCTGAAGTAATATTAATAATGTTACCATGTCCCTGCTTAATCATTTCTTCTGCAAAAACGCGAATTGGATATAATGTCCCGAAATAATTTAATTCCATCACCGTCCTCACCGCATTCATATCAACATCAATAAAACTCTTGTCAGGTTGAATAGTCGCTCCTGGCATATTCCCACCTGCAGCATTTACCAAAATATCAATATGACCATACTTTGCTAAAATTTCACCCTTCACTTCAGACAGCTTATCCAAATTAAGGACATCACAAACAAAGAAAGAAGCTTCCTCCCCATTATTCCTTAATTCTTCAGCAACTTTTTCTCCACTTTCTTTATTACGTCCAATTATAGCAACCTTTGCCTGTTTCGAAGCCAAAGCTGAACACATCGAGCGTCCCAAAATGCCATTGCCACCTGTCACAACAGCCACTTTGCCTGTTAAATCAAATAAATCTTTCATATTGATATTTTTTTCTGAAAATAGTTAAAATTTCTTGCGCCCTTTTTGCTTAGCATAAGACTTTGAGTGTGATCCTGAATAAGATGCCTTTTGAGATTGATTACTTTTAGAATAATTATTTTTTAGCACTTTCAGAGGGGCTTTCCCGTTTTCGTCTATTTCCAAACCTTCAGCCAATGCAAAATCAAGTTGTTTTCGTTCCAAATCTGCGCGTACAACCTGGATACGCATAGGATCTCCTAAACGGAATACTTTATGATTGCGACGTCCAACCAGACAATAATTCTTCTCATCAAATTCATAGTAATCATCCTCCAAATCCCTTATAGGCAACATGCCTTCGCATTTATTTTCGTTAATCTCAACATACACTCCCCACTCCGTAACGCCAGATATAACACCATCATATACCATACCCAGACGTTCCGACATAAACTCGACCTGCTTGTACTTAACAGATGCCCGTTCCGCTTTTGCAGCAAGCTGTTCCATTTCAGAACTGTGTAAACAAAGTTCTTCCCATTTTTCGACAGAGACACTTCGACCACCCGCAAGATAACGTTCAAGTAAACGATGTACCATCATATCTGGATAACGTCGTATCGGAGAAGTAAAATGCGTATAATAATCAAAAGCCAGTCCATAATGTCCAAGATTTGTCGTTGAGTAAACAGCTTTAGCCATAGAGCGGATAGCAACTGTCTCTATTAAATTCTCTTCCCGTTTACCCTGAACTTCATCCAACAGACTATTAATGGACTTCGAGATATCCGATTTACTGCCTGATGTTTTTAATTTGTAGCCAAAACGCCTGATAAAAGCAGAAAAATCCTCCATTTTCTCAGTATCTGGCAAATCATGAACACGATAAACAAATGTTTTCGGCTTTTTTGCTTTGCCCACAAATTCAGCTACTGTTTTATTTGCAAGCAACATAAATTCTTCAATCATTTTATTGGAATCTTTCGCCACCTTAAAGTATACGCCAAGAGGCTTTCCATGTTCATCAATATTGAACTTAACTTCCCAACGGTCAAAGTTTATCGCTCCTGCAGAGAACCGTTTTTGTCTGAGTTTTTTTGCTAATTTGTCAAGGACTTTAATTTCTTCAGAAAAATCGCCATCCTTTCCTTCAATAATATCCTGAGCTTCTTCATAGGCAAAACGCCTGTCTGATTTTATCACAGTTCTTACAATACGATGATTTTTCATTACAGCGTTATCGTCTAATTCAAAAACACAGGAAAAGCATAACTTCTCTTCCTGAGGTCTTAAAGAGCAAATCTGGTTACAAAGACGTTCCGGCAACATTGGAATCGTTCTGTCAACAAGATAAACAGAAGTTGCACGATTTTCGGCTTCACGGTCAATGAGAGTACCAGGTTTTACGTAATAAGTCACGTCAGCTATGTGAACCCCTACTTCCCAATTCCCGTCAGGCATCTTTCGAATAGACAATGCATCATCAAAATCTTTTGCATCTTGCGGATCAACTGTAAAAGTTGTAACACCTCGAAAATCTTCCCTGTTACCATATTCTTCAAGAGGAATTGTATCAGAAATTAGCTCAGCAGCTTTCTCCATTTCTTTTGGATATGTATACGGCAATCCAAATTCAGCCATGATGGCATTCATCTCCGTATCGTTTTTCCCAGCATCCCCAAGAATGTCAACAACCTCACCTATTGGATTTTTAGATCGGTCTGGCCACTCAACAATGCGGACAACTGCCTTTTGACCGGTTTTTCCACCTTTGATCTTATCTTTTGGTATAAAAATATCATTGGCCAATTTCTTACTATCCGTAATTAAAAAAGCGTACGACTTCCCAACTTCAAGAACTCCAACAAAAACATTTTCTGCATGTTCAAGGACACTGGCCACCTCACCTTCAGGTTCACTGAAAGCTTTTTTAGCTAAGTGCATCACCCTGACTCTGTCACCATCCATCGCGTGTGCAGAATTCCGCTCTGCAATAAAGATAGGGTCTCCATTGTCATCAGGCATGAGATAATTTTTCCCATTCCGGCTACGTTTTAGGATTCCTTCAACATAAAGCCCTCGTTCATTAAATTTATATTTGCCAGTGGAAACTTCAATTAAATAATCTTGTTGGGATAAATCCGACAGGCACGCAGCAACCATGGTTTTTAAGGTTTGCTTCGTCAAGCCAAGTGCATTGGAAACCTGTTGATAATTAAGAGCATTTTCGGGATCCTGCTGAAAGATTTTCATAATCTCAGCTGTTATATCCTTTTTCTTAATGCGACCAGAATTTGTTTCTTTCATATCTAAGTTGTTTTTCAGATTCTCAAAGATAATGAAATAAAGAATTACACATCCTTGTTAAAAGCTAAAAAATACATATTCTATCAAATTCTGAATCAAAGTTGGTTTGTATTATACCCTAGATAAGCAATATCTCTGCTCATAATAGCTGTAGATTGTTGGTTCAAAAACGCTTATTAAGTTACAGAACTTGTGGAAAAAATATCCCGGATTTGTTACCTTTTATAGCTGCTCAGGTGAGCTTTCTTGTGAATATATTTTTATAACCATAAATAAACCTTTGGGTGTTTTGTCGGTCTTACTAAATAAGTGCATTCTTATTTATACAATCAGCTATACAAACAGTCAGACCATGAATAATACTTCTTTCCACCATATTTTTATGTCTCCCTTTTCACGAATACATTGTTCAATTATTTAAACCGTTTTAGTATGAAGAAAACACTTATTATTTTACTGTCTTTGTTTTTTATGGGCGAAATATATGCTCAGAACTCAGACGAATTGGCAAACTCCAAACCAGCATCAACCAATATTGTAGGTGCAGAATATCCACGGGTTGATGCACAACGCAGGGTGATTTTCCGTCTTCGCGCTCCTGAAGCACAAACCATTTCAGTTAGTTTTGGTAACGCACCTCTTGCCAAGGGCGAAGATGGATTCTGGACTGGTACAACTCCACCTCAGGATCCAGGATTCCATTATTACACTTTGAAAATCAATGGTGTCGACGTAGCCGACCCTGCCAGCGAATCATTTTTTGGTGCTGGGAAAGTAATGAGCGGAATGGAAATCCCAGAAGAAGGAGTAAACTTTTATGACATCAAAAACGTGCCACACGGTGATGTCCGTTCTTTCTGGTATTATGCCTCATCCACCGGTGAAATGCGGCATGCTTATATATATACACCACCGATGTACGACAAAAATCCACAACAAAGATATCCGGTACTTTATTTGCAACACGGTATGGGTGAAGATCGCCGTGCCTGGTCAAACCAGGGTCACGCAAACTTTATCCTCGACAATCTGATTGCAGAAGGAAAAGCCAAACCTATGATCATCGTGATGGAAGACGGTGGAATCGCTGCCGGTATGGGTGGTCCCCGTCGTAGTGCCCCGGCACAAGGTCAACCTGCTCAGGGAGCTCCGAGAACAGCAGGCCAGGCTCCTGGCGGAATGGCTTCATTCTGGGATAGCTTCGGCAATGTAATCGTTAAAGACCTCATCCCGACAATTGACGCTTCTTATCGTACATTAAACGATCGCGGACACCGTGCTATTGCTGGTCTTTCTCTCGGTGGAACACAAACTTATCAGATTTCACAAGCTAATCTCGACAAGTTTTCCAATATCGGTATATTCAGTGCTCCATTCGGATTCCCCGGTGTTGAGAAAGGTTATAATGGCCTGCTCGCCAAGCCGGCTGAATTTGCAAAGCAAGTAAAAGTATTCTTCATCAGCATGGGTTCAAAAGAAGGTCCAAGCTCAGGTCGTGCAATCCATGAAGAGTTAGATAAAGCTGGTGTAAAAAATGTTTACTATGAAGCTCCGGGCACAGCCCACGAATTTCAAACCTGGCGGAAAAGCCTGTACAACTATGCTCAACTATTATTTCAAAATAAATAATTGACGCTGTTGCCTATCGCTTTTTGTTCCAAACCGACATAAAGCGGTTCGCACATTTTCCATATCAATCAATCCCGGCAATAACCAACGTTGCCGGGATCGACTGTTTCTGGATTCTGCCTAACTAAACAAAAGCATTTTAAAAATCTCATATATGTTTCAAAACTCAAAAAGGAATCCGGGCACATTACTACTTGTACTTTTATTATTTAGCTTTATAAATGTCTTCGCAAGCCCGGCAAACAAAACCACAAAGTCAGACACAAAGGAAATTTGGACCGGTAGTTGGGCTACAGCGCCTCAATTGGTAGAACCAAACAACATGCCACCCGCTCCAGGTTTAACAAATAATACCCTCCGGCAAATTATCCGAGTATCTATTGGCGGTGAGACAATTCGTCTTCGATTCTCCAATTTGTTCAGCAAAGATTCGCTGACTTTGAAATCTGTTGGTATTGCCGTTTCAATAGGTGGAAGTGAAATTGATATGAAATCCAACAAAATATTGATGTTCAAAGGCAGAAAGGACGTAACCATCGCTCCAAACGCTGAAATAATATCAGACAATGTAAGATTCCATTTAAAACCAGGATCCCGTTTGGCAATCACCATCTGCTACAGTAATGTCTCTTCTGATCTCACTGGACATCCCGGCTCCCGTACAACTTCCTACCTGCTTGGCGGAAACACCTCTCTTGTGGCCGACTTCAGCAAGTCCATCCCAACTGATCACTGGTATACGATAAACCGGGTGGAAGTTTTGACTCCGAAAACAGCTGGAGCCATCGCTGTACTTGGCAATTCTATTGCCGACGGTCGAGGTTCAGGTATAAACAAGCAAAATCGCTGGCCGGACGTTCTTTCTGACCAGCTTCTGAAGAATCCCGTAACCAGCCAACGTGGTGTTCTGAACCTGGGCATTGGCGGTAACTGCGTCCTTCGTGGTGGACTTGGTCAAACAGCTTTAACGCGGTTCGACCGGGACATCCTCACACAAAACAACGTCAAATGGCTCATTATTTCAATCGGCATAAACGACATCGGTGGTATTCGTAACAGTAAAGCAGCCGCACAAGTTGCCCAAAGTCTAATCAACGCTTATAGTCAGTTTATTGACAAAGCACATGCCAAAGGCATTAAAGTATACGGTGCCACTATCCTGCCTTTTGCCAAGTCTTTCTATGATGCCGACTATCGTCAGGTTGCCAGAGACTCCGTTAATGCCTGGATCCGGAATAGTGGTCATTTCGACTCCGTTATTGATTTAGATCAGGTTATGCGCAACCCTGAAGATATCAAAGCGATCCTGCCAGATGCCCATTCCGGAGACTTTCTACACCCCAACGAAGCTGGGTACAAACGGATGGGTGAAGCCATTGATCTAAAATTATTTAAATAAACCACTTACTAAAATAACTAAATAATGAGAAAACAAATCAAAGATAGAACAGATTGGTATCGATCCCTTTTATCGATTGGACTTTTGGGAATGTTTCTGTTTAATAATACAAGCTTGTCCCACGCACAAACATATCCACCATCCTGTGTTGTAACAATGCCTTACAGCAATTCTTATTTCAAGGCCGGAACAGATGTTGTGATACACGTATATTCCACAGATTTGGGAAAAACAACCAATAATGGCAAAGTAAAGAAAGTCGAGTTTTACAAAGACAACATCTTGTTGAAAAAAGCCACTAAACATTCCGATTATACATATACTTATGTTTGGAAAAATGTTCCTGCAGGCACCTATACAATTAAAGCCAAAGCGACCAATGACAAAGGAACATCTTTCACCTCAACCGGCGTAATTATTACAGTTGGGACAAAAGAAGTAACTCCAAAAGGTATGAGTGCAGGCAAAGGTAAATACCTGGCCAATATTCGTCAACTTTCGGAATCGGTTAATTATGATCAATACTGGAATGGCGTAACCTCTGAGAATTCGTGCAAATGGGGTTCTATTGAGGCTACCAGAGGTGTATATAAATGGGAAAATGCCGATTTAGCCTATAATTATGCCAAAGAGAGGAACATGATGTTTCGTTATCATGCTGCAATATGGGCAAGCCAATACCCGACATGGCTTTTGTCACTCACTACGGAAGAGGCTAAAGCTGCTGTTGTCAAACAGTTGACTATTATTGCGGCCAGATTTCCCCTTGCCGACCAAATTGACTTACTTAATGAACAATTATACAGCCACCAAAGGGATAATCAAAAATTCAGAGAACTTTTAGGTGGACCTGGAACCAAAGCCAATGATTATTCCTGGCAAATTTGGTTATTCGGGCAGGCAAGGGCAATCTTCCCTAATACAAAACTTGTTCTTAATGATTACGGGCTTGAAGGTGACCCTAAAGCAATCAAAGATCAATTGGAATTGTTCAAGGTTTTAAGAGACAGAGGTTTGGTTGATGGTTTCGGCACGCAGGCACATTGTTTTAATGTTGATAAGCCATCTGCTGATACCATTAAAGCATCTCTGAATTTAATGGCTACATCAGGATTGCCCATTTTTGTTACAGAGCTTGATATGAATGGTGGAATCAATGGTAGAGAATCTAATGATTCTGCTCAACTTGCCAGTTATCAGAAAGCCTTTCCTGTATTCTGGGAACATCCAGCCGTTGCCGGTATAACCCTTTGGGGCTATATTGCAGGTACCACATGGATCAGCGGGACTGGCATTGTGAGCAAGGCCGGTGTCGAAAATCCATCGATGAATTGGTTAAAAAGTTATATAGAAAAGAGGCCTGATGTAGGCTACCCAATGGGGGGAACCGGGACAACAAATTCGGGCAAGAAAAAATAAATCTGATCACCACAAAGATACCTTGGAGGAAAACTTCAAGGTATTTTTTTTGCTTAAAAATGATCACCCGTATATGCATTCCCATGCCTACGCTTCCGTTGTCCAGCGGCATGGTATTCCGGCTCAGTTCGCCCGTCCTTGTGAAACGCTTGATTCCTGCGCTATTTGTTTGTCTCTGGCGAGCCTTCACAAAATAGCCTTGCAGTCATCTTGCGCGTTCACTGCGTCCGTTCTCAAGGTCGCCGTCAACCATGCCACTTCCCTCCGTCCGCTTTTCGGGAAGGTCTAGAGTTTCGAAATGACTATCAAAAGCTTCAATCAAAATAAATTATAATCTTAAAATAAATCGCAGAAAATATCAATATATTTGCAATAATGAAAATATTATTAAAGCCAAACGCCAGGTTTTGTGATTCCATAAGATTAATAAAATGAAGAAATTTACAATAGCCATTACATTCGCAGTGGCTCTTATGGCTTTTAGCTGTGATAAAATAATAGGCGATTATGAATACGATATTAGAGTAATAAATAATACCAACCATGATATAGAAGCTGTACCTGGACTAGGGCCTGACTTTATGAGCTCTTATCCAGATACAGCAATATCAGAATTAGAACCCTACTTTGTTCATGTCCATTCTCATGACCATAATTATATAGGCTATCGCGAAAAGTGGGAAACTGTTTTTCCAAGATTACCTGCAGACACCTTGAGTATTTATATATTTAGTACCGATACATTAAAGGCTTATCCTTGGAGTGTAGTAAGATCAGGCTATAAAATCTTGAAACGCTATGATTTAAGTTTAAAGGATTTAGAAAAGGCAAATTGGGTAATAAAATATCCCTAAAATACTGAAGCCTGGAAAGTAAGCTTCTGGACTTTAAGGTAGACAGAGTTACGAAACTGACGCATTATTATCTTGGTGACTACGAAGAAGAAATCGATGCTGTTGGCAACATTCGCAAAATTCATTATCTTAGCGGTGGAGATGGTCTTGCGGCAATACTTCAGAACCAAGGCAAAGATAGCCTGATGTATGCCTACACCGATTTCCAGGGTTCTTTGAGTGCATTGACAGATGAGAGCGGTAACGTATTGGAAAAATACGCCTTTAATCCATGGGGTAATCGTCGGGATCCGGACGACTGCTCACTGAAAGACAGCAGGACGAGTTGGCTTGTAGGCCGGGGATACACGCTACATAAGCATTTAGACGCCTTCGGCATTATTAACATGAACGGTTCTTGGCTTCCTGGCATTGATGTTGGAGCATATGTTTTTCCGGGTGAAACCTTACCGTATATAATACCTCATTAAATTAATACTATTATGCTTTCAGAAAATAGAAAATATCATTTTATTGGTGAATTTATTTTAAATAGAAGTCATCTTTTGGAAGAACAATGCCAGCCTAAGGATGATAAGGTAAATTGGCTTTTTATAGATGCAGTAGAGCAACAGTTTAGTTTTGTTTACAAAATTGAAAAACCATTGGAGGCAAAGTATGGAACACCTTTTAAAGCTGAGTTGGCTTTTACTATGATTGAAGCTGTGAGAAATATTGTAAAATTAAATTATAGTTATAATATTTTAAGAGGTCAGGAAATAATTGGTGATGTTCGTTTGATAAAATATTTAGAATAAACATAAAAAAGTATCGAAAGTTCCGGGACTTAATTTAATTGTAATGCTTTAAACTTCAAATTTTTAATTAGAGCATCCAGAGTACAAAGGATGTAGTCCGGTCTTCATCTACCATGTCTTAAATCTCGTTAAGTCATTTCTGTCTTCCCAAAAAGATAACCAACAGCAATATTAAGCAGATTTATTGAAAGTGCGAACAAAGAAGGTATAAGAGGGCTTGAATCATGAGCAATAATGGGTCTTGGTATTGGGTCTGTAACCGGAGGTTATGGCGGTTATAAATATGCACAGAAAAATAACTTAAATCCTTGGTCGGGTAAGCCTTTAAATAATTCTAATTCGGATAATTATAATCTTCCTGTAAGAAGGAGAGGAAATCCAATGAATGCCCTAAAAACGAACGATCCTTCAGTGATTAATAATAGGTTATATACTGGTCATGCTTTAGACCAAATGCAAGGAAGAGGTTTTGTGCCTTCAGTTGTTGAGGATGCTATCAATAATCCAACAATCATTGCTCCTGGAAATCTGCCCAATACAATTGAATATTATAATAGTCAAATAAAAGTTATAACTAATACTAATGGGGATGTAATAACAGTCATTCCTCAATAAAATTATATAAACAATGGAACTCAAAGGAGATAATTCATTTATTAATATTGAAGTACTTGGTAAAAGTAATCCCTCTGCAATAAATGAATGGGATAAAAAATGGTTAAGGGTAAATGTTCTTTTAAAATTTGCTGGATTTACTGCTGACTTTAAATCCGAGTTTTTAATTGATGATTTTGAATTGTTCTTAAATTCAATAAAAAGAGCAATCAATAAAGAAGTCAAGGAATTAGAATTCAGGACAATGGAAGATTCATTTTATCTTAAAGGAGTTATTAATTATTTTGGAAATATAGAATGGACAGGCTATGCTGTTCATCCAGTGGGGGATGGCAACAAGTTAACTTTTAAGTTTGAGTCGGAATATTATCAATTAGAACAACTTGATAAATATTTAACAGAGCTGTGCCAGTTGAAGAGTAAATAATCAACACACGTGAGATATGGTGTTGGTAATTGGAATAGCAAGTGGAGGTTATGGCGGTATAAATATGCACAGAAAAACAAATTGGATCCTTGTATTCTAAAAACAGAATGCTAATGGAACTTGGGGCAGGGATTGATTTTCGTTTATCAAAGAATTTCTTTTTGGGATTTAGGTACAAGTATAATTACAGCTTGAAAGAACAGGTGCATTTTGAGGCGGTCACACAGAATGACAAAACGACCGAAATAACACATTATAAATTAGTTGTCCCAGGACATAATCAATCATACATTTTAAGCGCTAGTTATCGAATTAGTTCAATCTGGAATAAAAAGTGATAAAATTAGAAGTACGGTGACCGCTTGTATTTTCAACAAACTACTAAGAACTTAAAGACCGACATTGGCATTGGAGGCAACTGAAAGATCGGAAGTAATGATTGAATCCATCTTGATAACTTTTAAATGTTTATCATTCATGGATATTTCATATTGACCCTTGGAAGTCAAGGGATCACCATCAATGTGAAATCTATTGCTATTTGTTTTTATTGTGACCGGATCCTTGCAACTCAAATAACTGATATATGCTGATTCTCGCAAATTTCCCTTAAAAAGTCTGTAAACAAATTCAGGTATTAAAAAAACTGGAATCGTCTTAAGCATTACAATTTCAAATTGCCCGTCATAAGACTTTGAAGACGGAGAAATATAGGCATTGTTCCCAAACTGACGGGTGTTCGCTATTGATATCATTTGAAAGGTCCCGTCTACATTTATATTATTGCCAACAATACTTGCCTTTAAAGGTTTATATGAAATATAAGTCCAGATGGTTGAAAATATATAGCTGATAAAACCTCTTTCCCCGAATTTCTGAAAATTATGTGCAATCTCGGCATCAAGGCCGATTCCTGCCAGATTAATAAAACTATTGCCGTTGATTTGCAACACATCAATATCTATCGTCTCCCCCTTCGTAATCTGTTCAATAAGATTTTCAACATCAAATTTAAAACCAAGTTCAATGGCAAATCCATTGCCAGAGCCTAAAGGTATAATTGCCAAAGCTTTGTCGTTATGGAGCGTTAGGTAATTGATCAAAGAGTTGACCGTACCGTCACCACCGACAGCAACAAACACTTTGTAATTACAGAAATCATTATCCATGGCTTCCTGCAATTGTTCCAGGCTATCTGTGATAATATATTTAATACCACTGTCGATTTTTCTTATAGATTTAAGGACACGATTAATACTCTTTCGGCCTGCATTGGGATTAATCACGAATAAAATCTGAGATTTTTCAATATGCTGCATTTCTATTTGTAGATAATATGCTATCCTGCACTCTTTTATATTCCTCGTTAAGTACCACAAAATCTGATGCAAAAGTACAATCGTTCAGCGAGCTATGCAAATGATTGAGCATTTTTATTATTCGGTCGGTCCGGATCGGTTCCAATGCGTCAAAGAAATAAACAATAACAGCCTTGTTCTTGTCCACAAACTTTATCCGATCATCTTATCCCATCTGGCTTAACATCATTCTATCAAAGATCTTGTCACATAAGAATTTCCTTGCGAATAAAATAAGCTTTGCACCTGCACCTGCAACATATCTTGTTTTGGGATTTCTCGAATGAACGGCTTCGGCAATGACTTCGGCAATGACAATTGGTTCAGATCCATTTTTGTATAAGCGTTCAAACAATTTAATATGCCTGTTTGCAGAGTCTCCATAAACAGTTTTGCCTGACACCTTTGCCAGATTTTCTTCAGCAATTCTATTCCATTGGGTTTTTATAGCACCGGGTTCAATAATGACGACATCAATGCCAAATTGCTTTAACTCCATTCGCAGGCTGTCACTTAATCCCTCAACAGCATATTTGGTGGCGTGATACCATGCACCGAGCGGTTCTCCAAATTTCCCGGCCATAGATGATATATTGATGATTTTACCGGATTTTTGAGCCCGCATTGTTGGAAGAACCAACTGAATTAATCTGGCCATTCCAAAAATATTTACATCAAACTGATATTTCGCTTCAGAGATGGGGACATCTTCCAATGCGCCGTAGGAGCCGTATCCTGCATTATTTATTAAAACATCGATATGCTTTTCGGCATCCATTATCTCCTGAATGCCTTTTATTATGGAATCATCATCCGTAACGTCCATTTGCAAAATATGGACTCCAGCTTCTTTTAAATCCTGCATCTTGTCTAAGCTGCGGGCGGCCCCGTAAACTATGAGACCTTGCTGAACCAACAATCTGGCGGTTTGATTGCCAATTCCAGAGGATGCACCGGTAATTAATACGACTTTGTCCATTTTTCCAAAATTAAATTACCTTATATCTGTAAATCTGTAGTTGCTTCCGAAACACACCTTATAATGTCATGTTTGATTTTAACCTGATATTTTCCATTCTTGCCCTTAATGTATTCCGTCAATCTCTCAATTGTCGGGTAATCACCTTCTCCATTAAAGCATCTGGCATCATCAATTAATAATATATGATTGGAGATCTCTCCGTTTAAAATTGCATCCAACTCTTCAAAGATAGGACATTCTTTGTCACCTTTTGCTGTTTCCCCTGCTGAATAGTGTCCATCTAACCAAAAGATGGCAGGTTCGTGAATATCTTTTAAAATTGTTGGGAGAACCTTTCCACTATCGCCTTGAACGATAAGAACATTCTCGTCATTCTTAAATTTCTTTTGTGCTTTTTTAAATAGCGTGGTTGCCAGCTCAATTGAAATAACTTTTTTAAATCTTGACTTTTGTGCCTCAACCATCTCACCAATGAATGTTCCTGATTCAATAAAGATTGAATACCCATATTTCTGTTGATAATATCCTATCGTGAGTTGTTTTATTATATGCGGCGGCGGAACAGGGCACCCCTTTCTATTCCATTCTTCAATTTGCTTATTGTTTAAGGCTTTTTTTAGTTGATTAAATATAATTTTAGGCACAAATGGTTTCAAAATGTTTTTTACAGAGCTTTTCATTCTTGTATTATTTTAAGTTATTTTCGAGGAATCCCTAAACGATGTCCGTCATCGCTTTGAGTGATTTATTCATAAGTCATTTCAATCATGAAGGTTAACTAAAAAAAGCAGACCCGTTATTCTATTGAAACTGATCGCCCAAATTTATAAATAATTCACGAATAATTCTTGACAACTTTGGGCAAGCATAAAAAGATATTTTGTTTTGGGTTAGTCAATGAGACACACCAAGACTGTCTATGTGGAAAGACACAGTCTGGTTTAACAATGTACAGCGTGGTGTGCAGGTCGGTACACCATGGTGTGTTAGTCTGTACAGCGTGGTGTGTTGATTGGTACACCATGGTGTGTTAGTCGGTACACCATGCTGTACATTGTGAACCATTAAGGTGAATGCCTTCACAATTAGTCTTTTGTTTTTAACTTCACCTTATATCTTTAACTGATCCATCCGAAAGCATACTGGAAATACAATAAGTAATGATAAAGATAGACAGTGCAATCATTTGAAAAGATGCCATTGTCTTTATTACTCCAGCATTCTGTACTCCAGGACTCTGTCTATTGAAAAGTCTTCAATCCCCAGATAGTAATTGGCCGTATCCACCAACACTCCAAGCGGCAAAAGACCAATGACTTCACTGCCGGCAACAGATATGCCATAACGTGCAGCCTCCATTTTGACCATTTCAAAAGCCTGGTAAACAGCCGTCTTTGTATAATCAGTCAGATTCATGGAAACTTGTGCCATCTTCCCATCTTTTATCAGGACACCCATCGCTTTGCAATAATGTAAACCGCCTCCAATATTACGGACTTTCCGGGCAATGGCTCTGGCGATTTCCACATCATCCGTATGCAGGTTTACATTATAGGCAATCAGATAGTTCCTTGCACCAATAGCTGTTGCTCCAGCTGTCGAGTGAGGCGCCGAAGGGCCATAATCAGGTTTCCAAAGTGGACTCTTCATTTTCTCAAAAAGTCCTTCAAACTGTCCCTTTCGAACATCCGCCAGATTTTCACGATGAGGTGCCGTCGCTGACTTCTCATACAGAAACATAGGCACTCCGAACTTATCAGCTGCCTTTTCTGCAACAGCATTTGAAAGGTTAATGGCTTCTTCCATTGTCATATTCCTGACAGGAATAAATGGTACAACATCGGCAGCACCCATACGTGGATGTTGACCCTGATGTTTGGTCAGATCAATTTCACGGGCAGCAACTCCAATGACTTCTACCATGGTCTCTTCCATCGCTTCCGGTGTGCCGATAGCGGTGACGACCATTCGATTATGATCGGAATCATGACTGTAATCAAGCAGTTTGATACCTTCTTTGGCACGGAAGCAATCAATGATCCTTTCCATTTTAACAAGGTCCCTGCCTTCACTAAAATTGGGGACACATTCAACTATTTGTTTTAGAGTATCCATAGCACTTTACTATTATTCACCGATGAAAACAAAAATACGGATTTTTTGTTATATTTGTTTGAACAATTTATTTAATGGCCTTTGATATAAATCAATACATATTGTATAAAGGAGGCTTAATATCCTTTTTCTTAAAAGGAACAGGATTATGTTGTCCTTTTTGCATTTTTGGGATTTGGTTCATTAATCTATCTGTATGAAACTTTTTATTATTTCTAATAGACTTCCTGTAAAGGTAAGCAAGACGAATGATGAAAAGCTTGAATTTTCAAGCAGTGAGGGAGGTCTAGCGACCGGTCTTGGTTCATTGAGCATGTCAGTGGAAATGCATTGGATCGGATGGCCTGGCATCTATTTGAAAGATGAAACTGAAAAGAAACAGGTTTCAGATCATCTTGAGAAGTTAAATTACCATCCCGTCTTCTTGTCCGAAGATCAAATTCTGAATTTTTATGAGGGATACAGCAACAGCATCTTGTGGCCTCTTTGTCATTATTTCTATGCATTTATAGAATATGAGACCAAATACTGGGAAACATATAAAGCCGTAAACCAAACTTTTGGTCAAGTGGCAGAATCACTTATTGCACCCGGAGACATGGTTTGGGTGCAAGATTATCATTTAATGCTATTGCCAAAAATAATACGGGACAAGAATCTCGGCGTCAGCATCGGCTATTTTCATCATATTCCCTTTCCTTCTTATGAGTCGTTCCGTGTGCTCCCTGAAAGAGCGGAAATATTGAATGGTTTGCTGGGAGCAGACCTAATCGGTTTCCATACGCAAGAATATAAGCAACATTTCATCAGCACAGTGGAAAGCGTTATCAATATTCAGTTTAAACTGGACCATCTGTTAACCGACAATCGAATTGTTCATGTGGACGCCTTCGCAATGGGCATTAACTATTCCCAGTATTATGAGGCCATCTTAAATCCTAAAGTTCAGGAAAAGGCGGAAACGCTGAAAAAGAATTTCGGGAATCATAAGCTAATGCTATCCGTAGACCGACTGGATTACAGCAAAGGTATTCTACACCGGCTAAAAGGCTTTGCTCAATTTTTACAGCATTATCCTGCCTACAGGGAAATGATTTCCCTGGTTATGGTCGTTGTTCCTTCGCGCGATAAAGTCAATCGCTATGCTGATCTGAAAAAGAAAATTGACGAAACTATCGGCTCCATTAACGGAACCTATTCGACACTTAACTGGAGACCGGTTTACTATTTCTACCGAAGTTTTGAATTTGAGGAACTTGCGGCCTTGTATTACATTGCCGACATTGGGCTTGTCACCCCATTGAGAGATGGAATGAATCTGGTAGCCAAAGAATATGTTGCTACCAAAAGAGACAAGCCGGGCGTTTTGATATTAAGTGAAATGGCCGGTGCCGCCACAGAGCTTAGTGATACAATCATCATCAATCCAAACAATGTCGATAAGATAGAGTTTGCGATCCTGGATGCAGTGGAAATGAGTCTGGAAGAACAATATATGAATATGGCCAAAATGCAGAAAGTGATTTCAAGACAAACGGTAAAAAGATGGGCGGAATCTTTTATCGAAGAATTGGAACAAATTGATCTAAAGAATGTTGCGATCCATAAAAGACAGATTGATTTGCCTTTGACTGAGACAATCCATAAGGACTATGAGCTGGCAAAAAAAAGACTCATCATCCTGGATTATGACGGAACTCTCAGCCCTTTTCATGACAAACCGGAAGATGCCTTTCCAACCTTTGAATTGTTGAGGATACTGGATGAACTATGTAAGGATAAAAGGAACAAGGTTTTAATTAGCAGTGGAAGAAACTGCCGGACTATGGAATCCTGGCTGGGACATTTACCTTTGGATCTGGCTGCCGAACATGGTGCTTTTTACAAGGAGAATGGGAAATGGCATAAAATAAACTGCAAAAATATCTGGAACGATGAAATAATTCAAATACTGCAGAATTTTGTAAACATAACACCTCGTTCGGAGATAGAAATAAAGGATACAGCTTTGGTATGGCATTACCGCAGAGTGAATTCCAGATTCGCTTCTCTAAGAGAGCAGCAATTGGTCAATGAACTTATTGATCCATGTGCACAGCTTCATCTGCAAATAATGAGAGGTAACAAAATTGTTGAAATTAAATCACCGAAGTTCAACAAGGGGACTGAAGTCGCACGTATTTTACGGAAAGGGACTTATGACTTTATATTGGCAATCGGTGATGACACTACAGATGAAGAAACTTTCAAAGCTTTGCCGCCCACCTCTTATACTTTAAAAATTGGTCCGGCATCCAGCATAGCCAAATACTATTTACTTTCGCAATCAGAAACACTACCGTTTATCAAGTCCTTGATGAAATGATCAGGGCTTGATAAACTTTGAGCGTTCAACTTCTTCTGTAAATAGCAAGGCTGTATTAATCAGAGCCAGATGGGAATATGCTTGTGGAAAGTTCCCAAGTTGACTTTTTGTTTCAAAATCAAGGTCTTCACTAAACAATTGCAGATGATTGGCATAAGAAAGCATTTTCTCAAAAAGAATCAATGCTTCCGTCTTTTCTCCAATAGCAAACAGACCCCGCACCAACCAAAAAGTGCAGATTGTAAAAGCGGAGGTCGGCGTCCCGAAATCATCTCTGTTTTTATACCGGTAAAGAAGATCTTTGTACATCAGATTTTTTTGTATGGCTTTGACTGTTTTCACATATCGTTCATCATCCGCTGAAATAAATCCATAAGGCTCCATAAGAATTAAGGATGCATCTATATCATCATTTTCGTAGGTCTGGGAAAAACTTTGAATTTCTTCTTTCCAGCCATGCATAAACACATCCTCCCTGATTTCTTTCGATGCTTTCCACCATCTGGCAGCATAGTTCGTTTCGTGTAAAAGTGCAGCAATATGTGAAGCTCTGTCGAGTGCGACCCAGCACATGATTTTCGAATGGACAAAATTCATTGTCTGACCCCGGATTTCCCAAATGCCATTATCAGGCTTTTTCCAATTCTCAAGAACAGTCTTGACAATGTTTTTCACTACTTCCCACATTTCTTCAATTTCATTCAACGTTCCGGGAAAATGAACATAATACTGATATATGACATCCATCAGATAACCCAGTGAATCATTTTGCTTTTGAAAATAGGCATCGTTTCCTATACGGACAGGTTTGGAATTGGCAAATCCACTTAAATGAGAAAGGGGCTTCTCAGTCAGTAATCGTCCCCCATGAATATCATACATGATTTGAAAGGTTTCATTCTTTGTTTTCAGGATATTCAGAATAAAACCCATGAAATTTCTTGCAGCCCCTTTATGCCCCACACTGAGTAAAGTCTTAATAGACATGGATGCATCCCGAAGCCAGCAAAATCGATAATCCCAGTTACGAACATCCCCGATAGATTCGGGGATACTGGTCGTTAAAGCTGCAAGGACAGCTCCGGTACGCTGATATGACATGAGTTTAAGTACAAGGACACTTCTTTCGATGCTGTCATTAAATTTGGTGTATTTCCTGGTCCGGTTTGCCCAATCCAACCAATATACGCGGGTTCGCTGGAATTCAAGTTCAACTCTGTCCTGATTGACCGGTATGAGTTTCTGATTGTAGGAAACCAATATAAAAGAGTCTTCCTTAAGCGTGTATAATTCTTTGTCCAAAATTGTCTCATAGGGAATTCGGGAATAAAAATAGATTGTATCCCGCGAGTTGACTTTGGAAATAGTCTTTACGAATGTATGTCCAGATTTATGAAGGACACTCTCTTCTGCATAATTAAACATTGGGTCATAAGAAACTATAAAACGAGGAGCACCTCTTTTTAACCGAATAATTCGATAAAGTTCGGGCGGAAGGTAATGACTGTTGAATTCACCGATTTTATAACGCGGCATAAAATCCAATACTTCAAATGCCCCTTCTTCAGATTCAAAATTGGTGGAAAGGATGTTTGTGTGTTCCACATATTTCTGTGAAATCTTATAGGAAGAGTCAACAATGAAACTTAAGCTGCCTCCTTTCTCATTATCCAATATCTTTGCAAAAATAGAAGGAGAATCAAAGTCCGGGAAACAAAGCCAATCGACACTTCCTTCCCTGGATATTAAAGCAGCACTCCGGCAATTTCCAACTGCCCCGTAGTCAAGACTTCTCATAACTGACATTTTTTGACGAATATACAGTAAAAATCCGAATTATTTTTTCAGCCATTTTTAAAACATATCTTTGTATATCAACTTGGAATTTCTCAAATGAACCAGAAACAATTATACATAACCATGTTTCTTTTGATGGTACTTTGGCTCGTTCTGCAAAGAAATGCCTGGCAAAACCCTAAAAAGGAAACTGTATTTTCCGAACCTAAGCCGGCTACAGCTTACTTTGATCCAGCCGGAAAGTCGCTCAAATCAAACTCGGGAAAAACTTATCCTGTCGGACTTGCTTTAGGTGGTGGTGGCATAAAATGTTTATGCCATGCCGGAATCCTGAAAGCCATGGAAGAAGACAGCATCAAACCGGACATCATTTCAGGTGTTAGCGCCGGAGCTGTTGTAGCTGCTTTATATGCAGATGGTTATAGTCCCGATTCGATTGTGTCTTTATTCGATAAAACAAATTACGCCGATCTTTTTTATTTGGAAATTCCGAAAGGTGGGTTATTCAGCTTAACGGGATTTAAGAAATTCCTGAATAAGATTCTGCATGCAAAAACATTTGAGGAACTGAAAATACCCTTAAGAATTGTAGCCACAGATTTAGATAACGGACGGAGTGTTGTTTTTGATAAAGGCTCATTGATAGATGCACTGATGGCTTCTTGTTCCGTTCCGGTTTTGTTCGGCCCCTACAATATCAATGATGTGAATTATGTTGATGGCGGTTTACTTCAAAACCTGCCGGCTTCTGTTCTCCGGTCTGATTGCAAATACTTGATTGGTGCCAGTCTTGGGCCGATGGATACGGAACCTTATGAAGAATCAATAAGTAATATAGCTCTCCGTTCCTATAAATTCATTTTCCGTTCAAACGCGAATTATGACAGAGGGCTCTGTGATAAATTAATTGAACCGAAGGGGATTGCAAAGTATAATGGAATGGATATCGGCCATATACAGGAAATATATGATCTGGGTTATTGTGAAGCAAAAAAAGCGCTACAAAATTATCCACATCAAAAAAGATAACTTCTGGAAACGATGTGTTTCCTCCTTTTTAAATACAATGCGGGCAGTTATCCATAATAACTGCCCGCATTGTATTTAGGATAATTTCGCAAGTGCATCGCTTACACGTTGCATTGCTTTATGAATATTTTCTTCCGATATAGCGTAAGAGAAGCGGAGACAGTTTGGTGCCCCAAATGAAGTACCTCCAACCGAGGCCACATGAGCTTCATCAAGCAGATACAAAGCCAGATCTTCCGGATTATTGATCTTATGCTCTCCAAAAGATTTACCAAAAAAGAAACTGCAGTCAGGGAATATATAAAATGCGCCCTCAGGTTTAACCGTTTTAAGGCCGGGAATATCCTGCGCAAGGCCAACGATCAAATCTCTGCGCTTCTGAAATGCGATACACATATCTTTTACAGGTTTTTGCGTGCCTGTATAGGCAGCTTCAGCTGCTTTTTGAGAGACAGAACAAGGACCTGAAGTATATTGGCTCTGCAATTTATTACAGGCTGAAGCTATCCATTGAGGTGCTGCAATCCAGCCAATACGCCAGCCGGTCATTGCATAAGCTTTGGACACCCCGTTAATAATTACAACGCGATCCCGGATAGCTTCAAATTCAGCAATACTGACGTGTTTGCCTATATAATTGATATGCTCATAAATCTCATCTGAAAGAACGATGATCCTTGGATATTTTGCAAGAACTTCAGCCAATCCTTGCAACTCGGTTTTAGTGTAAACACTTCCGGTAGGATTCGAAGGTGAACACAAAATGATTGCTTTGGTTTTAGGTGTGATGGCTGCTTCCAATTGAGCAGGTGTTATCTTGAAATCATTTTCAATTTCTCCGTTCACTATGACATTTGTACCTTCGGCAAGTTTTACCATCTCCACATAGCTAACCCAATATGGAGCTGGGACAATGACTTCATCTCCAGGATTAATAATACTTAGCAAAACATTATTGACTGCTTGTTTGGCTCCGTTGGAACAAATGATTTGTGCGGCTTTATAATCTAATCCGTTCTCTTTTTTAAGTTTTTCAACGATTGCATTGCGTAATGCCGGATAACCTGGGACTGGTGAATAAAACGAATAATTATTGTCTATTGCTTGTTTGGCAGCTTCTTTAATATGATCTGGCGTGAAGAAATCGGGTTCACCAACACTCATATTAATGACATCAACACCCTGAGCTTTTAATTCGCTGCTCTTTTGTGACATTGCTAAAGTCGCAGAGGACGATAGTTTCGCTAAGCGATCAGAAACGGAATCCATAATTATATATTTTTTGTTAGAACCGAAGGACAAAAGTAATAAATTGCTACAACAAGTAAGTGCCTGATTTTATTTTTTGTCAAGATTTTGCAAGCCCAAAAGAATGTTGTCAGTAACCTTAAAAGCAGTACCGTGCCTTACCCCTAAAGGGAAACGGATCATATTTGTAATGTCTTCCCATTGAGGATTTCTAAGACCTTTGCAACGGACGGCCCCATAATGTCCGTTCTTATAATTGTCCCAGTAAACATAGGTGTATTCGCCAATTTGCACGGCCGTCGGCCCTTCTGCCCATTCTTTGCCACTGATCGGTTCTGAAACAGTTTTGGAAAAAGATTTCATACTTGAAGAAGATACATAACGTATATTCTTTTCAACCGGATTTTCTGTTTCGTTTTTTAAGAACATATAGAAACGACCTCTTCTTTTAAGAAAGCAGGCATCAATGACACTAAAACCGGGATTATAATAAAGCTTGGTCTTTGTGAATTTTTTAAAATCCTGAGTCGTCGTATAATAAAGACGATGATTATAGCCACCATCTATTGTGTTATTTTCGGGAAAACGTCCTGGTACGGTCGAAGCCCAAACGATATAAAAAACCCTGTTTAGTTTATCATAATACAATTCTGGGGCCCATGTGTTCTTGCATGCAGGTTCGTCATGCATAACCGGCAATTCTTTTTGTTCCGACCAATTGATTAAGTCTTTGGATGTTGCGTATCCAATATTATCTCCTGCCCATCCTGTCGTCCAGACCATATGGAAAGTGCCTTCTGCATCCTTAACAATGCTGGGGTCACGCATTAATTTTTCTTTTCCGACAGTCGGCTTTAACAGGGATGCCCCATGATTGAGTGTCCGCCAAATAATACCATCATGGCTATACATCAAATGTAGACCATCTTCACCGTTATCCGTAAAATAAGAAAAAAGATAAGCGGGAGCTTCTTTCTCAAAAAGAGAAAAGAAATTCTTTTCTCTTTTTGCAGATTTAGCCGTAGAGAATATACCTGAAATGAAAATAACAGATAATAGGGAAATCATCCAATGTCTCAAAGTCATACCATAAAGGGTTTAAGTTATAGAATATTTTTTAACGTGTGACCCATACGTTCTTTTTTTGTCTTCATATATGCTTCATTGTATGGATTTGTAGGAATTTCAATAGACACATTTTCAGTAATGGTAAGTCCGTATGCTTCCAGTCCAATACGTTTTACAGGGTTATTTGTCATCAAACGCATTTTCCGAACACCTAGCTTTTGTAGAATCTGTGCACCAACGCCATAATCCCGTTCATCAGCATCAAAACCAAGATGTAAATTGGCATCGACCGTATCAAGACCTTGCTCTTGCAATTTATAGGCCTTCATCTTATTCATCAAGCCGATACCCCGTCCTTCCTGATTCATATAAACCAATACGCCCTTACCTTCTTTTTCTATTATCTCCATGGCTTTATGTAATTGCTCGCCACATTCACAACGCAAGGAACCCAATATATCACCGGTTAAACAGGAAGAGTGCACACGAACCAGGATAGATTCATCTTCCTCCCAAGTTCCTTTTATCAAAGCAACATGTTCTTGTCCGGTGGCCTTCTGCATAAAAGGTATTAATTGGAATTTACCATATTTTGTGGGCATGTTTACCTTTGGCCCCATTTCAACCAATGATTCTTCTTTTAGACGATAAGCGATCAAATCTTTAATCGTAATAATCTTCAGGCTGAATTCTTCAGCAATTTTTAAAAGTTGAGGTATTCTGGCCATTGTTCCATCTTCATTCATCACCTCAATCAAAACTCCAGCTGGGAAAAGGCCCGCTAAACGGCAAAGATCGATAGCCGCCTCCGTGTGACCGGCCCTGCGTAAAACGCCTTTGTTCCTTGCATACAAAGGGCTTACATGTCCGGGGCGCCCAAGGTCTTCGGACTTTGTTTTTGGATCAGCCAATGCACGAATTGTTGCTGCCCTGTCATGTGCTGAAACTCCGGTAGTGCATCCTTTAAGCAAATCAACCGTAATTGTGAAAGGAGTGCCAAGCAAGGAGGTATTGTTTAAAACCTGATTTTCCAGATCCAGCTCCTTACATCGCTCTTCAGTTATTGGTGCGCAAAGAACCCCTCGTCCATGCGTAATCATAAAGTTTACTTTCTCAGGAGTTATAAGTTCTGCGGATGTAATAAAATCTCCTTCGTTTTCCCTGTCTTCGTCATCGACAGCTATCACGATATTTCCTTTTGAAATTTCTTCTATCGCTTCTTCAATGCTATTTAACTTAAATGAAATCATTTTTTTGAAATTTTGTGTTTCTGAAATATTCGAATTACCGGTCCGTAAATTGGACCCAAATATGTTTTTATAAACATCATATAAGCTTCTCCGTTAAAAATAACAGAATCGTTTACGGCCTTATAAGTAAGAAAAAGCCCCAATGGAAGCAATGCCGCCGAGCTTAGCCATCCACCCAGAATAGGATCCCAAACTCCATCACGTGCAAATTTGTAGCCAGTAAGATCAATCATGTAATAAAAAATAAACAAAAATACGGAGACCACAGCTGGCATACCAAGCCCCCCTTTACGAATAATGGCTCCCAATGGCGCACCGATAAAGAAGAATATCAGACAAGCAAATGAAAGGGTGAATTTTCGATGAAATTCAATGCTGCTCCTACGAAACTGAAAAGTCTCACTCATTACGGCACTTTGTTTAAACTCAAGATCATCACGCATTCCAGATACATGCCTTATTGCCACTCCAACCATTTTGCTAAGTGTTTGTTTGTCTAATGTCATAAGTAAACTGTCGACATTAGGGTAAAATGGTTTCACAAATGTTACCCGACGAATAGAATCAGGTGTAGCCATTTTATGTCCTCCACTTATGTCTCTTCCTAAATATTTATGCTGTGTATAAAGTTCTCCTGTTTTCTGGTTGAGCGTATCCAAAATGCTTCGTACGGAATCTATAACAATACTTAGTTCTTTAGTGTTCTTGCTGAAATGTAAGCCTTTAAAGTTTGACTCACTGACCATGTTGAAATTACTGTCAAAATCAATGATCAGTCGCTTGGTCTTAAAATTTTCACGTCGATATGGTATTCCGCCCGAGTTTCTTTGCTGACCTGAAAAATTACTGAACCCTTCTCCCTCATGCAAAGTGAAGACAAGGAACTTCTTGTTTTGCGTGAAACTTAATTGCCCATATTTTGCAAGAGTGACATTCGTGTTGTCATAACCATTTGAAAAATCGTAAATCATGATGTCTTTCAGTAATCTCTTTTTCGGATCCTTTGACTTGACATGTATGGTTATTCCGGGTATATCTGAGTAAAAAGCACCTTCTGGAATTGTAAGTTCTGGCGATTTTTGTTTGAATGAGGCGATCAAAGACATTAGCTTAACTTGTACAACAGGCATTGCCTTGTCCTGAAAATAGAAAGCACCGATACAAATACAGATCATTAAATATATCAAAGGTCTCATAATATGGAAAAGAGAGATTCCAGACGCCTTCATAGCTAAAAGTTCCAGATTTTCTCCAAAATTTCCAAATGTCATTAGAGAAGCCAACAAAACAGCCAAAGGAAGGGACATCGGGACCAATGACAGAGCCGCATACCAGTAAAATTGAGCGAAAACAGAAAAATCAATGCCTTTACCAACAATATCATCGACATATCGCCACAACATCTGCATAACCAAGATGAAGTTACTGATCATGAAGGTCATAAAGAAAACTGGCAAAAAACTCTGAAGAACGAAGGTGTAAAGTCTTTTAATACGAAACATTGACCATTGCGTTTGAACTCGCAAAAATAGTTGAAAAAACCCAAAACCACGAAGTTAATAAGTTTTTTTTACATTCCTGAACGACGAGCGAGCGTTTCAACCTGAGCATTCCATAATTCCATACTACCCTTTATTTCGGTTGGTTCCGCAAAGTCAGTTATAATTAAGATAATTCCTCCGGTAAGATCTGAATAATCTATTCGTAATTCAAAATAGAATTCCTCTGGTTCGTCTTCCCAGCAAAATCGAATAAATGAATTTGAATTCATTGAAATAACCCTGGCCTTTTGCGTTGTCATTCCCCATTGAAAAGAATATATATCACCATCTTGTTTAACATCTTCTGCAAACCATTCAGAGAGCCCGGCGGGAGTACTGATCAGTTTCCATAAAACGCCAACTGACCCGTTCTTAAGTTCATAATTAACTTTGTATAGCTCTTTTTTCATTTAAAATGATTTTTTACAGAAAATAATGATATTGAGCACAAAATACAATAAAAATTCAGATTTTAGGCCAAAAACAGACGTCGATTTTGTTTGTAAGTGGAAAAAACAAATATGGATATTTGCGGATAAAGCGAAAAACAGTATCTTTGTCGCGCTTTTTAAGAAACGTTGGCGAGATAGCTCAGCTGGTTAGAGCGCATGATTCATAATCATGAGGTCCCCGGTTCAATCCCGGGCCTCGCTACTTTAGGATTAAACATTTACAGACTTTGTTTGTAAATGTTTTTTTATTGAAAAAAGACAAGCTCTGGCTTAACAAGAGTTTGGTTTGACAAATTTATAGATTAGGCAGGGTTATCCATTTTCAGCAGTTTCTTAAGAGAAGAGTAGGGATTAAAAGAAGAATCTTTCTTAATGACATATATTGTAAAAAGGATTAGCAGAATTGTCCTAAAGGTCAGTCGCAACACCGTTGAATGTATGGGAATTTTCATCCCGGTCACATAAAGCAAAGCCCCTATTACGGCATATTTGGCAATCGATTTCATATCATAGTGAATAGGGTAATACTTTTGCCCGAGCAACCATGATATGAACATCATTACAAAAAAGGAAGTGCAAGAAACCCAAGCTGCCCCCATATATCCAAATTTGGGTATAAAAATGATATTTCCGAACACGGTCATACAACAACCAATCAAAGAGATATAAGCACCCCATTTCGTCTGGTCAGACAGCTTATACCAGAAAGAAAGATTAAAATAGATGCCTTGAAATATAAAACAAACCAGAACGACAGGTACAACAATAAGGCCCGAACGATACTCTGGGCTGACCAGATATTTAAGGATATCCAAATAATAGACAATACTTAGGAAAATGATGACGGCAAAAATAAAGAAATATTTCATGGCATCTGAATAGGCCTTATTACTGTCTTTACTTTTTTGCTTTGAGAACACAAAAGGCTCGTAAGCATAGCGGAATGCCTGAGTAAACATCATCATGACAACGCCAATCTTGTAGCAAGCCCCGTATATTCCCAATTGCGTTTGCCCATAATTCTTATCAGCAAAAAGATGGGTAAACATCATTTTATCAAAAGATTGATTCATAACGCCTGTGATTCCCAACACTAACAAAGGCAAAGAATAGAACAGCATCTTTTTAAGCAGTTTCGCATCAAAGTTCCATTTAATATGAATAAAAGTTGGAACAATTGTCAGAACTCCAACAATAGAAGAAATCAGATTTGAAACAAAGACATAGCCTACGCCATAATTTGGATTATAAAACCAATCAATGAGTCCCGGTTTCCAAGTTTGAATTTTTGGACATAAAAACAAAAAGAACAAATTGAAAAATATATTGGTAAATATCATCAAAACGTTCAGAGATGCAAACAAGATTGGGCGTTTTTTATACCTTAGCCAGGCAAAAGGAATGGCACGAAAAGAATCAATAGCCACTATGACAGCCATCATCCAGATAAAGTCCTGATGATTTGCGTAACCTAATATACCGGATATTTGCGGTAAGAATATAAGACAAAACAAGATAAAAATCACCGTAGATCCAGCCAAACTGGTCAATGCAGTAGAATAAACTTGTTCAGGATTTGCACCAGCTTTATTGGCAAAACGGAAAAAGCCAGTCTCCATTCCGTAAGTCAAGATCACGAGCAGCAATGCCGTCCAGGCATATAACTCTGTGACAATCCCGTATTCTGCGGAATTGGTTAAAACATAAGAATAGAACGGGACTAAACACCAGTTCAAAAATCTCCCTAAAATGCTGCTTAGTCCATATATGGCGGTGTCTTTCGCCAAATTTCTCATTCCAGCCATAACAAAAAAGCTGTTAAAATTAAAATAATGAAAAGTCCGAACCATTCCGGGCTTTTCCTAAATGTTTCCAGGCCAATTCAGTTACTTCCCGACCACGGGGAGTCCGTTTTAAGAATCCCTCCTGAATTAAAAAAGGTTCATAGACTTCCTCTATTGTTCCTGGATCTTCTCCCAACGCAGTGGCAATGGTTGTCAGGCCCACAGGTCCTCCTTGGAATTTGTCGATTATAATACTTAAAATTTTATTATCAACTTCATCTAAACCATACTTGTCAATGTTTAAAGCTTCCAGGCCATAACGTGCAATACCTAAGTCAATTTTCCCCGATCCCTTGACTTGTGCAAAATCTCTGACACGGCGTAAAAGCGCATTCGCTACACGTGGCGTTCCACGACTTCTTCCGGCAATTTCATCAGCAGCATCTATATCACAAGATATTTGAAGAAGTTTTGCAGAACGAAGCACAATACCAGACAAAATATCAGACTTGTAATATTGTAAATGACAATTGATACCAAAACGAGCCCGCAAAGGAGCCGTTAGCAAACCACTCCGGGTCGTTGCTCCAACCATTGTGAATGGATTTATTTCCAATTGAATGGATCGTGCAGAAGGGCCTTTGTCAATTACAATATCGATACGAAAATCTTCCATAGCAGAGTACAAATACTCTTCAACAACTGGGCTTAAACGGTGTATCTCATCAATAAAAAGCACGTCATTTGGTTCAAGAGCCGTTAAAACTCCAGCTAAATCCCCGGGTTTATCAAGGACAGGTCCTGAAGTCACTTTAAAACCGACTCCTAATTCATTAGAGATAATATTCGAAAGTGTTGTTTTACCCAAACCGGGAGGGCCATGCAATAAAACATGATCCATCGGCTCTCTACGCATCTTGGCTGCAGTAACAAAGATCTTCAGATTCTCAACTATCTTTTCCTGACCTTTAAAGTCAGAAAAACGAAGCGGCCGTAAAGCCTTATCTGCCTCTTTGTCAATATCACTTAGGTTTTCATTCCGAATATCAAATGTCTCTTGCATGCTCTGAATTTACAAAAGACAAAGGTACTGAATCTGATTCAGATTTAAACATTCAAGTAGCTTACAAATCTATTTGTTTCTAAACCAGTTTAGGATTCACTTAAAAATTTCATATATAAACAGTTGGTTTTTGTACTTTTGCATAAATTTATACAATAATATGGTATTAAATTACATCTGGATTGGTTTTTTTCTTGTAGCCTTTATCATTGGACTAGTTCAACTTATTGTATTCCAAGACTATGGAGTGTTTGAACGTATCGTTTCAAGCAGCTTTGATATGGCAAAATTTGCGGTTATGGATATTGCTTTGCCTTTGACAGGGATAATGACTTTGTGGCTTGGCATTCTCAATATTGGAGAAAGAGCCGGTGCCATCCGTTTCTTATCAAAAATCATTGGACCATTTTTCAGTAAACTTTTTCCGGAAATCCCAAAGGGCCATCCCGCAAGTGGGCAACTTTTAATGAATTTTTCTGCAAACATGCTCGGTCTGGACAATGCTGCCACTCCACTTGGACTTAAAGCAATGCAGAGTCTGCAAGAATTGAATCCTAGAAAAGACACAGCTTCCAATGCACAAATCATGTTTTTAGCTCTTAACACTGCTGGCATGACAATTATCCCGCTTAGCATTATTGCACAACGTTCAATTCTGGGGGCAGCAAATCCGACCGATGTATTTATTCCAATACTAATTTCTACCTATGTTGCCACTTTAACTGCAATTATATATGTTGGGCTCCGTCAAAAATTAAATCTTTTAAATTGGACTGTCATTTCCTGGATTGGAGGAATCTCTTTGGTCCTTGCTTCATTAGTTTGGTGGTTTTCTGGTTTGAATAAAGATCAAATGACCATAACCTCAGGGATTTTAAGTAACCTGACACTTTTTGTTATTATAATTGCTTTTATGGCAGGTGCTTTATACAAAAAGATCAATGTTTGGGAAGCGTTCGTTGATGGTGCAAAAGGCGGTTTTGAAACCTCGGTCAAAATTATTCCATATTTAGTTGGAATGCTCGTTGGAATTGGGGTATTCAGAGCTTCAGGCGCAATGGATCTTTTAACAAACGGGCTCGCCTCACTTTTAAGTTTAACTGGAATAAATACAGATTTTGTCGGTGCCCTGCCCACTGCTCTGATGAAACCTCTGAGCGGTAGCGGAGCAAGAGCGATGATGGTTGAGACAATGAAAGCAAACGGCCCTGACTCTTTTATCGGCCATTTATCTTGTCTTTTTCAGGGATCGACAGATACAACTTTCTATATTATCGCTCTCTATTTCGGCTCAGTCGGTATAAAACGGACAAGATATGCTATTTATGCCGGTTTAATCGCAGATTTAGCCGGTGTAATTACTGCCATTTCGCTCGCATATATTTTCTTTCATTAATATAATTATGATTCGTTTTAATTCTGAAGATATTGCTGTTCCCGTTTTAGATCAAAACAGCGTTATTGACTGGATATTGCAAGTTGCCTTAATATATGGAAAAAAGGTTGGTGAAATCAACTATAACTTTTGTTCAGATGCAAGAATACTAGAAATAAACCAGCAATATTTACAGCATACATATTATACAGATATCATCACATTTGATTACTCAGAGAAAGACATAATATCAGGTGATATTTATATTGGAGCAGAAACTGTTGAATCAAACGCTATTCAGTTTGGATTCCCATACGAAACAGAAATTCACAGAGTAATCATTCATGGCATTCTACATCTTTGCGGTTTTAAAGATAAAACCCCTGAAACCGAAAAGACCATTCATGAGAAAGAAGACGAGGCTTTGAAAATTTTACCACAAAAAAATTAAACCTTATTATATAAAATAATGAATTTTTCCTATGATGTAATTGTGATTGGAGCCGGCCATGCAGGTTGTGAAGCAGCTGCTGCCTCTGCAAACATGGGTTCTAAAACTCTCCTTATCACAATGGATATGAACAAAATCGCACAAATGAGCTGCAATCCTGCAATAGGCGGGATTGCTAAAGGTCAGATTGTACGCGAAATAGATGCTTTGGGTGGACAAACAGGGATTGTGACTGACAAAACAGCTCTTCAGTTCAGAATGTTAAACCGATCAAAAGGGCCTGCAATGTGGAGCCCCCGATCACAAAGCGACAGGCAAAAATTCATTTTGACCTGGACAGAAACGCTCGAAAATACACCAAACTTATACATGTGGCAAGACACAGTAAGAAATCTCATTATCGAAAAAGATAAAGTTACAGGTGTAAAAACGATGATGGATGTGTGTTTTTTTGCAAAATGTGTCGTTCTTACTTCTGGTACATTCCTAAATGGATTAATTCATATTGGTCGGACACAATTACCCGGCGGACGAATGTCAGAACCGGCATCTCTTGGTTTAAGTGAACAATTAATGAAAACCGGTTTCCGCACCGGAAGAATGAAAACAGGGACACCTGTAAGAATTGACGGAAGGAGCGTCGATTTTAATAAAATGGAAGAACAACCCGGTGAAAACGACTTCCATAAATTTTCTTTTCTAAATTTTAAACCTCGACTTCTCAAACAACAAAACTGCTGGATTTGCTTTACAAATAAAAAAGTTCACGATATTATTCGCGATGGATTGGTCGATTCTCCCCTATTCAATGGTCAGATAAAAAGTATAGGTCCAAGATATTGTCCCAGCATTGAGACAAAAATCGTCACTTTTGCAAATAAAGATCAGCACCAATTATTCCTTGAGCCAGAAGGAGAAAATTCACAAGAATATTATTTAAATGGTTTCTCTTCCTCATTACCTTTAAATATTCAGTTAGAAGCATTGCAGGAAATTCCTTGTTTTCGGGATGTCCATATTTTCCGTCCTGGTTATGCCATCGAATATGATTATTTTGACCCAACACAGCTCAAGCACACTCTTGAAACCAAATTAATAAAAAATCTGTTTTTTGCCGGACAAATCAATGGAACAACCGGTTATGAAGAAGCTGCCGGGCAAGGCATTATTGCAGGAATCAATGCACATCAAAATTGCACAAATAAAGAAGCGTTTGTTTTAAACCGTGACGAATCCTATATTGGTGTTTTAATCGACGATTTGGTTACTAAAGGAGTTGATGAACCATATAGAATGTTTACCTCAAGGGCAGAACATAGAATTCTCCTGCGGCAGGATGATGCTGACTTTCGCTTAACCGAAAAATCTTACAATATCGGATTGGCAACAGAAGATCGTTATCAGCTTTATATGACTAAAAAACGGACAGTTAATAATCTGATTGAATTTTGTAATAATTATTCCATCAAGGCAAAATACATAAACGATTCTCTGATACAACTCGGCACTACCTCCCTTAAACAAGGGACCCGTCTGACCGATCTTCTTTTACGTCCGCAACTGGGATTTAATAATCTTAAGCCAATCATTCCGGCTTTGCATGAATATATTGAAAAAATCATAGACAGGCAAGAAGAGGTTATTGAAACAGTAGAAATTCAAATTAAATACCAAGGATATATTGAACGGGAAAAAGGTATTGCTGAAAAGATTCATCGCCTTGATAATATCCAAATCGCAAATAAATTTGATTATCTAAGTATTAATTCACTCTCCATTGAGGCCCGGCAAAAACTGAACAGGATACAGCCTGAGACCATTGGGCAAGCCAGTCGAATTCCTGGAATTTCGCCAAGCGACATAAACATTATGTTGATTTTGTTAGGGAGATAAAAACAATGTTCCACGTGGAACAAACATAAAAGAATATGACAATAGAAGACATAAAAAAATCCATCCGGAATGTCCCAGACTTTCCAACCCAGGGTATACAATTCAAAGACATTACAACAGCATTTAAAGATGGCCAGGTTCTACAAAAAATAGCCAACCTAATGTATGATAAATACAAAAATATGGGCATTACAAAAATTGTAGGTATTGAATCCAGAGGGTTCATTATGGGCGCAATTTTAGCAGAAAAATTAGGTATAGGATTTGTCCCTATTAGAAAAAAAGGAAAACTTCCTGCTGAAACAAATTCCGAGTCATACGAAAAAGAATATGGAATCGATGAAATCGAAATGCATAAAGACGCACTACGACCAAACGACGTGGTATTGGTACACGACGACCTCCTCGCTACAGGTGGGACAATGCTTGCTGCAGAAAGGTTGATCAAACAATCAGGGGTGGTAAATATATATTTTAATTTTATTATTGAATTGGATGAATTTAATGCACGGGGCATGTTCGAACATCCTGAGCGAGTAGATTCAATTATTCATTTCTAATTAAAATGAGAAGCTTCTACCCTATTTCATCAGAACTTCAGGAAAAACTGGATCGTGTACCCGATAATCCGGGTATATACCAGTACTTTGATGAATCAGGAAAAATAATTTATGTAGGGAAAGCAAAAAATTTAAAAAAAAGAATAACAACCTATTTCACAAATGGGCATGCCGATTCACCCAAAACTCTAATATTAGTAAAAAAAATCCGGGATATAAAAATTATCGTCGTTGAGACAGAAGAAGACGCACTTTTGCTTGAAAATAATCTTATTAAGGAATATCGCCCAAGATATAATGTTTTACTAAAAGACGATAAAACATATCCAAGCATTTGTATAAAAAAAGAAAATTTTCCAAGAGTTTTTCAAACGCGAAATATTGTTCAGGATGGATCAGAATACTTTGGCCCATATAGTTCAGTTCCAATGGTTCGGGCAATGCTCGGATTAATTAAACAAATTTATCCGGTTCGGAATTGCAGATTACTCATGTTAGAAAAAGACATAAAAGAAGGTAAATATAAAACCTGCCTTGAATACCAAATCAAAAAATGCCTTGGACCATGCGAAGGGTTACAAAGTAAGGAATCCTACAATGAAAATATTAACCAGATTAGAGAGATATTAAATGGGAATGTCCGTCAAATAAGCAAACACATTCTCAGGCAAATGCAAGACCTTGCAAAAGACTTACGATTTGAAGAAGCTCAACTTTTAAAAGTAAAGTACGATTTAATAGAACAATACAGAAGCAAATCTGCAATAGTAAATTCCGGGTTGAATAATATTGAAGCATTTTCGTATGATGAAACCGACCAATCAGCTATTATTAATTATTTATATCTTATAAACGGATGCATAATAAGAGGTTTGACATTCGAATATAAAAAAAGACTTGAAGAGAATAAAGAAGAATTACTAAGTCTTGCAATTCACGAAATGCACCAGCGATATATAAGTAATTGCAAAGAAATAATTGTACCATTTCTTCCGGAAGTTAAACTCGAGAATACAAACTTTATCATCCCACAACGTGGAGACAGAAAGAAAATATTAGATCTTTCTTTGCAGAATGTGCATCAATATAAAGCAGATTTACTCAAACAGCAGGAAAAACTAAACCCCGAACAGCGTTCAACAAGGATATTAAATGCAGCAAAAAAAGATCTTCATCTTAAAGATCTTCCTTTACATATAGAATGCTTTGACAATTCAAATACACAAGGGACCTTCCCAGTTTCTTCCTGTGTCGTTTTTAAGAATGCCAGGCCATCAAAAAAAGACTACCGTCATTTTAATATTAAAACAGTAGAAGGTCCAGATGATTATGCATCAATGGAAGAGGTACTTACAAGACGGTATAAAAGGTTATTGGATGAAAACCAACCCCTACCTCAATTGGTAATAGTAGACGGAGGTAAAGGACAACTTTCAGTAGCAGTAAAAGCATTAAAAACAGTTGGAGTCTATAACCAAATACAAGTAATAGGAATAGCAAAAAATCTTGAAGAACTTTATTTCCCATATGATCCGGTACCATTATATCTCGATAAAAATTCTGAAACACTTCGTTTAATCCAGCAATTAAGAGATGAAGCACATCGTTTTGGCATAACCCATCATCGAAACAGACGCAGCAAAAATCAAATTTCTTCGGAACTTGATGAAATTAGCGGGATAGGAGAAAAAACTAAAATTACACTTTTAAAACATTTTAAAAGTGTTAAGAGAATTAAAGAATCTGATCTTAAAACACTTGAAATGCTTATAGGTCGGTCTAAAGCGATGAAAATATTTGTATTTTTGCATCCAAACATATAATCAATGAGAGCTGTCATACAAAGGGTCTCTAAAGCAAATGTCAAGATTAATGAGCAAATTAATGGCTCAATTGGGCATGGATTACTTGTTTTAATTGGGATTGAAGATTCCGATAACATGGATGACATTGAATGGTTAGCAAAGAAAATAGTTCAATTAAGAATATTTAGTGATTCTGCTGGATTAATGAACAAGTCAGTACAGGATATTAATGGCAATATCCTTTTAATCAGTCAGTTTACGCTATTTGCACAAACAAAAAAAGGAAACAGGCCTTCCTTTATACGAGCAGCTAAACACAATATTTCCATTCCAATTTATGAAAAATTCTATCAAATATTAAGTTCATACCTTGGAAAAAAAGTGCAAACAGGTATCTTTGGAGCCGATATGCAGGTTTCACTAATAAATGACGGACCAGTTACAATTTGTATTGATACTAAAAATAAGGAATAAATGACAATTGAAGAGGCTCAAAAACAAGTAGATGAATGGATTAAAACGAATGGAGTCCGATATTTCAATGAATTGACGAATATGGCCATCTTGACTGAAGAAGTTGGTGAAGTTGCAAGAATCATAGCTCGCAAATACGGTGAACAGTCCTTTAAGGAGAGTGATAAGAATATAGAGCTGGCAGATGAATTGACCGATGTATTATGGGTTATAATATGTATTGCAAATCAGACAGGAATTAACCTGACAGAAGCTTTTGATAAAAATATTGCTAAAAAGACCAAAAGAGACAAAGAACGTCATAAAAATAATCTTAAAATTAAAGGAAATGGCTGATAAAATAAAAGAAGTATTAAAAGAGTATACAAAGCTCACAGAAGAAAAAATTGAAATTAATATAAAGGCCATATTAGACGGTAAAATGGCTGAAAACAAAAATAAAAAAGTATATAGAACTATTTTGAGTTGTATTGATCTAACCAGTCTTAACACAACTGATACAGAAGAAGGTATTGCAAATTTAACTGAAAATGTAAACAATTTTGGGGATAAATATCCTGAACTTCCGAACATTGCCGCTATTTGTGTATACCCTTCCTTTGTAAAAACAGTACGTGAGACTTTAACAGAGGGCATAGAAATTGCGGCAGTTACTGGAGGATTTCCTCATTCTCAGACATTTTTAGAGATTAAAATTGCGGAAACAGCTCTTGCCATTGCTGATGGTGCCAGTGAAATTGACGTTGTATTTCCAATTGGCAAACTACTTGATGAAAAGTACTCAGAAATAGTCGATGAAATTCAAGAAATTAAGGCTGTATGCAAAGAAAAACATTTAAAAGTCATCTTGGAATCTGGAACTTTAAATATTGCAAATCTTCAAAAAGCAGCCATTCTGGCTATGGAATCAGGAGCAGATTTCATTAAGACATCAACCGGAAAGCTACAACCTGCAGCTACGACAACGGCTGCCTATTGTATGTGTCAAATGATACTTGAATATTATCAAAAAAGCGGCAGGAAAGTGGGCTTTAAGGCGGCAGGGGGGGTCACGACCACTGATGAAGCATTGAAATACTATTGCATCGTTGAATCAATCCTAGGCAAGGAATGGTTAAACAATGAACTGTTTCGTTTTGGTGCCACAAACCTTGCAAATAATGTTGTCAGCGATATTTTAGGAAAAAAGGCCTTGTGTTTTTAGGTGAATAAATATCTACGACGTAAAGATTTCAATAAATTACTTGGAGCGCAACATTGCAAAATCCAAACAATCTAATAAAGATTTTTTGGAAGGGCTTTCAGCAAAAGAGCTTAGAGCCTCGATCGCCTGCTCTTTAAATTGTTTCATTCGCAATTCTGCGTATTGGATTCCACCGCTTTTCTGAACAAGAGAACTCATATTTTTAAGATTATCCACCGTAAAATCTTTATTACGAATCATATTTAAAATTGGTTTTTGCTCTATTTTATCAGCATTTTGCAAAGCATAGATTAAAGGAAGCGTCATTTTGCCTTCTTTTAAATCATTGCCAGTAGGTTTGCCAATATCATCAGAATCAAAATAATCAAAAATATCATCTTTTATCTGAAATATCATTCCTAAGTACTCACCAAACATTCTCAATTTTTCTTCTTGTTCAAAATTTGCATTCAAAGAAATGGCACCCGCCTGAGTACAAAAAGCAAAAGTCTCGGCTGTTTTCTTTTTTATCACGGCCATATATGCAGATTCATCAATCACCAACTTACTTTCATTTGATAACTGAAGAAGTTCACCTTCAGAAAGATCACATCCCAAATTTGCTAGTATTGTCGTTATCCGGTTATTTTTCATTTGAGCAGAAATCAAAGCCGATTTAGAAAGGTAAAAATCTCCAACCAAAATAGCAATTTTATTATTCCATAGCGCATTTACAGAATATTTCGATCTTCTTTGATAAGTCTGATCTACAACATCATCGTGCATAAGACTGGCCGTATGTAGTAGTTCAAGAGAAACGGCGGCTTGTATAGAATCAGAATTAATTTTACCCAACAAAGAAGCAGAGAGTAAAACTAAAACTGGTCGCAATTCCTTACCTTTGGTAGAACTTACATATTTTAGTACATGGGCTAATAATGTATTATCAGTCATAATGGCTGCATTAAAAGCATCTTCATATAGAAGAATTTCGTTTTCAATCGGTTTTTTAATCTGATCAATCATAATGGATTATTAGTATTGCAAAAGTAATAAAAAAATGCAGGATGCTCATTTTTTAGTACTTTTACAAAGCATCATGGAATAAAACACATAACAAAAAACGATCATAAAAGGAAAAAAATGGATAATTCTAAAAAACTTTTTTTATTGGATGCATACGCTTTAATCTACAGAGCTTATTATGCATTTATAAAAAATCCCAGGATGAATTCAAAAGGGCTAAATACTTCGGCAATATTCGGATTTATAAATACTCTTGAAGATCTTCTAAAAAAAGAAAACCCAAGCCATATCGCCATAGCGTTTGATCCGCCAGGACCAACATTCAGACATTTAGCTTACGAAAAATATAAAGCTCAACGTGAAGAAACACCAGAAGTTATCCGCAAATCTATACCAATAATTAAAAATATTATTGAAGCATATAGCATTCCAATTCTTGAAGTTCCTGGCTTCGAAGCTGATGATGTAATCGGAACAATAGCTAAAAAAGCAGAAAATGCTGGTTTTATTGTATACATGATGACTCCAGACAAAGATTATGGACAACTTGTCACGGATAAAATATGGATGTACAAACCAAAATACGGTTCAAATGAATGTGAAACATTAGGGCCGGAAGAAATTAAAACCAAATACGGCCTAAAAAGCCCTATGCAAATGATCGATTATTTGGGTTTAATGGGTGACAGTTCAGACAACATTCCGGGTTGCCCTGGAGTTGGAGCGGTAACAGCGAAAAAACTAATTGAAGAATTCGAAAGTATAGAAAATTTACTTCAAAATACAGAAAAAATCAAAGGTAGTCTGAAGGAAAAAATTGTCAATAATAAAGATCTAATTGTCTTTTCTCATTATTTGGCTACCATCCGAACGGATGTTCCGATAGCATTTGATGAAATAAGTCTGATCAGAGATCCAATTAATGAAAATGCCCTTTATGAAATTTACGAAGAACTTGAATTTCGAACATTAATCAAACGGACTCAATCCCATTTTGTAGAAAGATCCCCCTCGCCCATTTTTGAACAACAAAAAAACAACTTAAAAAAACAATCAATTTCTGATGGGCAAATTTCACTTTGGACTGAGATGGATCCATCATCTGTAAATATGCAAAAGACGGCTGAAAATAAAAAAACAGCCAGAAACACAAGCTCAGTACAAAATATTCTTGAAAAGGATAAAACGACCATAATTGAAACGAGCGAGAATGAAAAAATTCATTACAATGATAAGGATGAATTCATTCATTCAAATCTCAGGAGTTTAAAAACAACTCCACACACGTATTATTTACTTGATAATGAAAGAAAATATGATGATTTTCTAACTAAAATTTCTGTTCAGGATTTTTTTTGTTTTGACACAGAAACAACAGGTTTAGATGCAATGACTGCAGAATTAGTGGGAATGTCGTTTTCATGGATAGAGAATGAGGCATACTATCTCCCATTTCCGGCAGATCAAAAACTCAGCAAAGAAAAAGTACAAAAATTAAAAGAAATTCTTGAAAATTCTTCTGTGTTAAAAATTGGACAAAACCTTAAATATGATATTGTCATTTTAAAAAAATATGGGATCAACGTCTGTGGTCCAATCTTCGATACAATGGTTGCGCACTACCTTCTTCAACCTGAATTAAGACATGGAATGGATTATCTGGCTGAAATATATTTGAACTATCATACAATTCATATTGAAGAGTTAATCGGCTCAAAAGGTAAAAATCAGATTAATATGCGTGACGTCGATCCAGCTAAAGTATGTCCCTATGCAGCTGAGGATGCAGACATCACGTTGCAACTTAAAAACATTCTTGAACCAGAAATAAGAAAAAACAATCTTGAATACTTATGTTATGAAGTTGAAATGCCGCTTGTCCTTGTTTTAGCCGACATGGAAATCACAGGCGTAAGTATAGACCGGAAATCCCTAAAACAAGCATCTGTAAAAATAACTGAAACCCTTCAAAATCTGGAACAAGAAATACAGACTTTGGGCGGTTATGCATTTAATGTGAATTCTCCAAAACAAATTGGAGAACTGCTCTTTGAAAAACTAAAAATCGGAGACAAAGCTAAAAAGACCAAAACCGGACAATATTCAACATCCGAAGAAGTCCTTGAAGGTTTAAAAGGAAAGCACCTTATCATTGATAAAATTTTAGAGCAAAGAGGGCTGAAAAAGTTACTAAGCACTTATATTGACGCCCTACCCCTTCTAATTAATACCAAAACAGGGAAAATACATACCTCGTACAATCAAACAATAACAGCAACAGGAAGACTGAGTTCAAGTAATCCGAATTTACAAAATATACCTATTCGCGATCCAATAGGTCGTGAAATACGAAAAGTTTTCTCAGCAAGTTCTGGTGAAGTCTTTTTATCGGCAGATTATTCACAGATAGAATTACGCATCATGGCCCATCTGAGTATGGACGAAAACATGATAGAAGCATTCAGAAACGGTGAAGATATACATGCAGCAACAGCATCAAAAATATATAAAATTCCTTTGGTAGAAGTCACCTCAGATATGCGCCGTAAAGCAAAAACGGCAAATTTCGGAATCATTTATGGGATTACCGCATTTGGATTGGCACAAAGGATGGGCGTGCCTCGAATTGAAGCTAAGGAACTCATCGATGGATACTTTCAAACATTTCCACAAGTAAAATCATATATAGAAAATACAATTTTAAAAGCGGGTGAAAGAGGATGGGTAGAAACAATTTTCCATCGAAAGCGTTATCTCCCGGACATACTTTCTCACAATGCAAATGTAAGGGGTTATGCAGAAAGGAATGCTGTAAATGCTCCTATTCAGGGAACAGCGGCTGATATCATAAAAATTGCAATGGTTCGGATACATAAAGCCATTAAAGATGCAAATCTTCAAACAAAAATGATTCTTCAGGTACATGATGAACTTAATTTTATTGTTCCAGAAAACGAATTAAATCAAGTCAAAAAGATTGTAAGTTATGAAATGAAAATGGCTGTAAATCTTGAAGTTCCATTAAATGCAGACATTGGTTATGGCAAGAATTGGTTGGAAGTGCATGGGTAATTTGGCATATTTTTTGTACTTTTACAGATTATATAGATAACAAAGGTAAAAAGACTTAATAAAGCCAGCTCCTTTTCAAAAATTATACATATGGCATTACAATGTGGCATCATCGGCCTTCCAAATGTTGGCAAATCCACGCTATTCAATTGTTTATCAAACTCGAAAGCACAAGCAGCGAATTTTCCTTTTTGCACAATTGACCCAAATGTAGGCGTCATAACCGTTCCTGATGAACGGTTAAATAAACTTGCAGAACTTATTCATCCTATCAAAATTGTGCCAACAACCGTTGAAATTGTTGATATTGCAGGGCTGGTAAAAGGTGCCAGTAAAGGGGAAGGTTTAGGGAACAAATTTCTTGCCAATATTCGCGAAACAGATGCAATCATACATGTACTTCGTTGTTTTGATGACGAAAATGTAACTCATGTTGATGGAAATGTTGATCCTGTCAGGGATAAAGAAATCGTTGACTATGAACTTCAACTCAAAGATTTGGAAACTATTGATAACCGTATTCAAAAGGTTCAAAAACAAGCTCAGACTGGAGGAGATAAGCAAGCCCAACAAATATATTTAGTATTAAAAAAGTTCAAAGAAGCTCTTGAACAAGGGAAAGCGGCCCGTACCGTAAAATTCGATACAAAAGACGAAATAAAAATAGCCCATGATCTGTTTTTATTAACATACAAGCCTGTTCTTTATGTTTGCAATGTTGATGAAGCTGCTGCCGTTAATGGAAACAACTATGTAGATATAGTTCGAGAAGCTGTCAAAGAAGAGAATTCACAAATCCTTATCGTTGCTGCAAAAATAGAATCAGAAATCGCTGAATTTGAAACTTATGAAGAACGTCTGATGTTTTTAAACGAAATCGGCCTCAAAGAATCCGGAGTGAACCGCTTAATAAAATCTGCTTATAAATTATTAAATTTAAGCACTTTTATTACAGCAGGTGTTCCCGAAGTCCGTGCCTGGACTTTTGTGACTGGCAGTAAAGCCCCAGTATGCGCAGGCATTATTCACACAGATTTTGAAAAAGGATTTATCAGAGCAGAAGTTATTAAATACGAAGATTATGTCAAATTTGGATCTGAAGCTGCTGTAAAAGAAGTCGGAAAAATGCACATAGAAGGTAAAGAATATATCATTCAGGACGGAGACATCGTCTATTTTCGGTTTAATGTATGAAAGATATAAAATTTTACTATTTCCCCTTAAGAATTCGTTTAATATCACTTAATTTATTTAATGCTTCGAGTGGAGTCAAATTATTAATATCAACTTTGATTATTTCATCCCGAATCTGAGATAAGACTGGATCATCCAACTGATATAGACTTAGCTGCATTCCTGATCGTTTAGTCGCTATTTCATTCGTCGGCTTTGCTATACTGCCCTTGCGATTTTCAGCTTCCATCTGACCCAAAATCTGGTTTGCTCTTTTTACAATACTTTGAGGCATACCCGCCATTTTGGCAACATGAATACCAAAACTATGTTCAGTTCCTCCACATTCGAGTTTTCTCAGAAAAATAACCTTTCCATCTGCTTCCTTCACTGAAATATGATAATTACGAATTCTATTGAAATTTTTTTCCATCTCATTTAATTCGTGATAATGCGTTGCAAAAAGTGTTTTTGCTCTAAATTGTGGATGCTCATGAAGATACTCCACAATAGCCCAAGCAATGGAAATACCATCATATGTACTAGTTCCGCGACCCAATTCATCAAACAAAATCAAGCTATGCTGGGAAATATTATTTAAAATATCAGCAGCTTCATTCATTTCAATCATAAAGGTTGATTCGCCAGAAGAAATATTGTCGGAAGCCCCTACCCTCGTAAAAATTTTGTCTACAATTCCAATTTGAGCACTTTCGGCAGGAACAAATGATCCAATCTGAGCCATTAATACAATAAGAGCCGTTTGACGTAACAATGCTGATTTCCCGGCCATATTTGGTCCAGTAATAATTAAAATTTGTTCTGAATTACTGTCCAAATGAACATCATTGGCAATATATGGTTCTCCAGTAGATAATTGTCTCTCTATAACAGGATGACGCCCTTGCTTTATAGTTATTTCATCACCATCCATTATTTGAGGACGTATGTATTTATTTTCAACAGCCACTTTGGCAAAAGAAAACAAACAGTCCAATTTGGCAATTTCAACGGCATCCTGTTGTATATCGGACATATAGTCACATAAAACATTTACTAAACCATTAAAAATTGAGGTTTCTAAAATTGAAATTTTCTCCTCCGCTCCTAATATTTTCTCTTCATATTCTTTAAGTTCCTGAGTAATATATCGTTCAGCATTAACTAAGGTTTGTTTTCTGATCCATTCTTCAGGAACTTTGTCTTTTTGAGAATTACGAACTTCAATATAATACCCAAAAACACTATTAAAACTAATACGCAAACTACTTATTCCAGTACGAGAAGATTCCCTTTCTTGAATATTATTTAAAAAATCTTTACCAGAAGTTGACAGAGCACGTAATTCATCTAATTCCGCATTTACACCCTTTCTGATGACATCTCCTCTATTTAAAGCTAACGGTGGTGCATCAACTATTTCATGTTGTATTTTATCTTGAATAAGCTGACAAATATTAAGTTTATCCACTAATTTCATCAAAGCATTATAACCAATATCATTTGTATCTGCATTATTTAAACAAGACTCCTTAATTTCGCTTATAGATTGCAGTGAAGTCTTTAAATAAACTAATTCACGCGGAGAAATACGTTTTACCGATATTTTAGAAACAATCCTTTCCAAGTCTCCAATATCAGCCAATTTTTTGCTTATAAAATCACGAAGTTCCTGATTTATAAAAAAATATTCTACAACATTTTGCCTTTCCGTAATAATTTCAATATCCTTTAAAGGAAACAAAAGCCATCGACGCAATAAACGTCCGCCCATTGCACTTTGTGTTTTATCTATTACACTTAAAAGACTTTTTCCCCCTTCATTTATGGGATCACAAATCTCAAGACTTCTTATTGTATATCGATCCAATCGAACAAAACGATCTTCTTCAATACGAGAAATGGTATGGATATGATTTAATTGGGTATGTTCTGTCATATCCATATAATAAAGAATAGCCCCAGATGCAATAATGCCATTTGGCATATTTTGAATTCCAAAACCCTTTAAACTTTGAGTTTTAAATTGCTTAAGAAGCCTGTTTATTGCCGAATCTTCTGTAAAAACCCAATCTTCCATTTCAAATACAGGGCCCGAATAATTAAAATATTGTTTAAACAAACTTCTTTTGGCTCTTTCGTATAATACTTCTTTTGGTGCAAAAGAATTAAGTAATTTATCTACATATTCAAAATTACCTTCCCCGGCAAAAAATTCACCTGTCGAAATATCAAGAAAAGCTATACCAGCTTTGTATTTATCGATATTTACACTGGCTAAAAAATTATTTTCTTTTTGATTAATAATATTGTCATTCGTTGATACTCCAGGTGTAACAAGTTCAGTAATACCCCGCTTAACTAATTTCGTCGTTAATTTTGGATCTTCCAGTTGATCACATATTGCAACTCTTTTTCCAGCTCTGACTAATTTTGGCAAATAGGTATCCAATGCATGATGTGGAAAACCAGCCATCTCAATAGGACCAGAGGCTCCATTAGATTTTTTTGTAAGTATAATACTAAGAATATCAACAACTTCTATGGCATCTTTTCCGTATGCTTCGTAAAAATCACCAACACGAAATAAAAGGACAGCATCCGGATGTTTATTTTTCATCTCGAAATACTGTTTTATTAGAGGGGTATTCTCAATTACTTTGCTCAAAAGTTTTATTTTTATTTGAAACACAAATATATAAAAAAAAGCCTGTTTATAAGCTGTATATTGCTGTGGATAACTTTTGAAAAATAGTTAGAATTTTAATTAGAAAAAAAACTTTTCACATATTTAAAACACACTAAAACTTTTATAAAAAACTTTTCAACTATGAAACAGCTAAAAACTTTTCAACTATAAAATATCGAGTAAATATCATATTTCAAAAAATGTCATGAATTTCAGTCTAATAAATATTTTTTTTAAGTGGAAAACTTGTTTATAAAGTCTTTTATCTATTCATAACTCAAATCTGAAAAAAATTCAGAAAAAGTATTGAACAATATGAACATCCTCTTATAATACTCTTTCTTTTTATCTATTTAAAAACTAAAAATAATAATATAAGAGTTGTTTGTTATCTATCAAACCTGAGCTGATTAAAAAAAGACCATAGAACAATACCAGAAGCAATTGAAACATTCAATGAATGTTTTGTTCCTAACTGAGGTATTTCCAAACAGGCGTCACAGATATCTACAACAGCTTGCTGAACACCTTTTACTTCATTGCCGAGAATGATGGCATATTTTTTTCCTTTCTCTAATTTCAAATCTGTTAAAGAAATACTTCCATATGCCTGTTCAATAGCAAAAATATAATACTCTTGTTTTTTTAATTCATGTATTGCATCTATTGTTTCTTTAAAATAGATCCAATCAACTGTAAATTCGGCTCCAATAGCTGTTTTATGAATTTCTGTATTAGGAGGTTGGCAAGAAATTCCACAAATGATAATTTTTTCTATCAAAAACGCATCTGAGGTACGAAATATGGATCCAACATTATAAAGACTTCTTATATTGTCCAAAACAACAGTCAATAAAATTTTTGGACTTTTTTTAAATTCTTCCGGCGTAAGCCTATTCATTTCCAGAATACTGAGTTTATTCATATTAACTAATTTAAAAAGTAAAATTAGAAATAAAATATATAATTTTGTACATTAAATAGGACTGAAATGGATAAAATACAGTTAGTTTCAGAAATTGAACGTCTGAAAAAAGAAAAGAATGCTGTAATAATGGCACATTATTATCAAAATAATGATATTCAAAATATTGCTGATTTTTTAGGTGACAGTTTGGCTTTGGCCAAGCAGGCTGCCAAGACAGATGCCGATATTATTGTTTTATGTGGTGTTTATTTTATGGGAGAAACAGCGAAAATACTATCTCCACAAAAGAAAGTTTTAATTCCAGATGCTGAAGCAGGATGTTCCCTTGCTGACAGTTGTCCTGCAGATGATTTTAAGGCCTTTATTGAAGCGCATCCTGATCATAGGGTTATAAGCTATGTGAATACGTCTGCATCTGTTAAAGCCTTAACAGATGTTGTTGTGACTTCTACAAATGCTATTGCTATTGTTAGTAGTTTTCCTGCAAATGAAAAGATTATTTTTGGACCAGATCGAAATCTTGGAAATTATATAAATGAGTTAACAGGTAGAAATATGCTTCTATGGGATGGAGCTTGTCATGTTCATGAAAAAGTTTCAATAAGAAAATTAATTGAACTCAAAAAAAGTCATCCTTTAGCTAAAATTATTGCTCATCCGGAATGTAAGAAAGCGGTATTGACCTTGGCTGATTTTATTGGTTCAACAGCATCTCTGATAAAATATGTTCAAAAATCAGAAAACCATGAATTTATAGTTGTCACTGAATCAGGTGTTTTGCACGAAATGAAAAAGACTTGTCCGGAAAAGATTTTTATACCAGCTCCACCTGATGATAGTACGTGTGCATGTAATGAATGTTCATTTATGCGTTTAAATACCTTGGAAAAATTATATAATTGTCTTGTTTATGAGCGTCCTTCAATTGAAATTCCGGAAGAAATTCGTATAAAAGCTGAAATACCTATTCTTAAAATGCTGGAACTTTCAAAAAAACTAAAGATATAAATATTCTAATATGGATAAAATTGTTTTTGCAACCAATAACGTTCATAAAATGGCTGAAGTTTCATCTATTTTAGAATCAAAATTTCAGTTAATCAGTTTAAAAGAAATACAATGTTTTGAAGAAATACCTGAAACACAAAATACGATAGAAGGAAATGCCCTCCAAAAAGTCAGTTATATATATAAAAAATATCATATTGATTGTTTTGCAGATGATACAGGTTTGGAAGTAGAAGCTTTAAATGGAGCTCCAGGTGTTTATTCTGCCCGTTATGCTGGTTTAGATTGTAATTCTGAGAATAATATAATAAAATTGCTAAAAGAAATGGATGGTGAAAAAAACAGAAAGGCTTGCTTTAGAACTGTCATCGCTTTAATATTCAAAGGAAAAGAATATCTTTTTAATGGAAAAATAGAGGGTTCAATTTTATTAGAAAAACAAGGATTATCTGGATTTGGATACGATCCAGTTTTTTTGCCCAATGGCTATAAACAAAGTTTTGCTCAAATGGGGGCGGAAATTAAAAATACAATAAGCCATAGAGCGTTGGCAATAAAAGCATTATCAGAGTTTTTAAATCCTTAAAGCTTAAAAAATGTCTCTTATAAAAAAAATGTTTTTTTTTATTTTTATATTTTTTCAAGTAACAACGGCTTCATCCAAGATCGCTATTGGAGAATGGCGTACTCATTTTTCATATGATTCAGCAGATAAGGTTGTCTTCGCTGATAATAAAGTATATGTTGTTGCAAACGGGAAATTGTATTCCTATTTAACAAATAAAGGTACTTTGGAAACTTATTCTGTTCTTACTGGTTTAAGTGGCCATAATATCTCTTTTATTTCTTGGTGTAAAATAGAAAAAACATTGGTAATAATCTATTCAGATGGGAATATTGATTTTTTAAATGATTCCGGTATATTTAATCTGCCAGATTTAAAAAATAAAGTGATAGAAGCGGATAAAACAGTTTATGGAATAAGAATGGAAGGAAGCAAGGCTTATTTATCAACCGGAATAGGTCTTCTATTGATAGATATGAAGAAACGGGAAATAGAAGAAACTTATTATTTGAACTTCTCTTCGGGTAGTACACCAGTTTATGATGCTGCTGTCTGGGGTGATTCAATAATTGTGGTTACGAAAAGTGGTCTATATTCAGGAAATACAACATCCAATTTAGTGGATGCTTCTTTATGGTCTCCTGTAACATTTGTTTCAGGAGCAAATGCAACTGAAATAGTTAGATTTAATAATGAATTGTTTGTTTTAGCCGGGAATGGAAATATTTATAAAAATGATACTTCAAACTGGACAATTTTTCTAAGTGATCCAAATATTTCATCAATATCTGTGCAAGACAGTAGTTTCCTGTTTATTTGTGCTGGAACTAATTTGTATATGTATAATTCCAAAATGCAGCTTCAGAATATAGATCCTGTTCAAAATTATTCAATTTCCATGAATGCTGACAGCGATTTGTTGTATGTTGCTTCTGGAGAAAGAGGATTAAGCATTCTCTCAAATATTAATGCAAAATATGCTATTTTAAAGGATTCCATACTTCCAAATGGTCCAGCACAGAGTACGGCATGGAATGCTTTTTTCAAAGATGGCGTTTATTATGCTACAGTTGGTGGTCGCTGGGGTGATAGATATTTTTATAAAGGCGATATTTTGGTTTATAAAGATGAAAAATGGAGTAATCTTCAAAATAAAGAATATATTACCAATAAAACAGGTTTACCTTTGGAAGATTTTATAAATCTGGCGATTGATCCTTCTGATAATAAACATTATTTTATAACTTCTTGGGGTGAAGGTTTATATGAATTTAGGGACAGTGTTTTTTATAAATTATATAGTTATACAAATAGCCCTCTTAAAACAGCTATTCCCGGAAGTCCAAATTTTATCAGGGTTGATGGTGCTACTTTCGATAAAGATGGGAATCTTTGGGTTTTAAATTCAAAGGCTGACAGCGTATTGCATATTTTAAAGAAAGATGGTACATGGTATACACCATTTTATTCAAATCTCCCAAATGCTGCTACCTGGAATTCAATTCTTTTTAATAAAAACAATCAGGTATGGATGAATTCAGTACGTGAAGGTAAGCCGGGAATTTATGTGTTGGATTACAATAATACGCTTGAACAGACAGATGATGATAAAACCCGTTGGTTTTTCTCTTTCACGGATCAGGACGGAATAACTTTGAGTCCCCAATATGTGCTATGCGTCACGGAAGATTTAAATGGGGAAATTTGGATTGGAACCATTGATGGTCCATTTATCGTAACTGATCCATCCGATGTTTTCAATAGCGATTTTTCTTTTACAAGAGTAAAAATTCCTCGTAATGATGGTACAGATAATGCAGATTATTTATTAAATAATGTTTGGATAAACTGTATTACCGTTGATGGAGGAAATAGAAAATGGATCGGAACAAATGGTTATGGCGTTTATTTGATTTCTGCTGACGGACTGAATACAATTCATCATTTTACTGCTGACAACAGTCCTTTACCATCAGATTATATCTGGTCGATTGCTATTCATCCTGAAACGGGAGAAGTGTTTTTGGGCACAGATCAAGGGTTGGTTTCATATCGAAGTGATGCGACTCAAGGTGCTGAAGCATATAGCAATGTCCATGTATTTCCCAATCCAGTCAAACCAACATATACAGGCTTAATTACAGTGACTGGCTTAATGGAAAGCACACAGATTAAAATTACAGATTTGAGTGGCAATGTTATCATAGCCGGAACATCGTTGGGAGGACAATTTACCTGGAATGGCTATACGAAGCGCGGAAAGCGTGCCGCAAGCGGTGTTTATCTGGTTTTTTGTGTTTCGGAAGACGGAACAGAATATCAAACCTGTAAATTTATGATAATCAATTGATCTCTTTGAGAAGAGATACTATTGTTTTATTTAAAACAGGATGAATAAGATTCGGTGCAATTTCTGAAAGGGGATTTAGCACAAATAGTCTTTTGTGCAATAATGGGTGGGGTATTGTAAGGTTTCTTTCTTGAAAGATCAGTTGATCGTAAAAAAGAATATCAATATCTATGACCCTGTCCGTATAACCTTCTGATGGGCTTTCAGTACGGCCTAAACGGCGTTCTATATCCTTTATAGTGGAAAGACATGCTCTTGGGCCCAAGTTGGTCTCAAAGATTGCACAGGCGTTTAAAAAAGTATTGCTTGATTTGAAACCCCATGGCTCTGAAGTGTAAAAGGCAGAACAGGCTTTCATAAAGCCGATCTGCTTTTTAATTTCTATTAAAGCCCTTTTTATTGAAGCTTCTTTTTTACCTAAATTCGAACCCAAAGAAAAATAGACCAGAGCCATTAAATGATTAGCATGGCATCTCCGTAAACGCCGAAATGATATTTTTCCTTGATCGCCACCTCATAGGCTTCCATGATTAAATCATAACCACCGAAAGAAGCAACCATCATCAGTAGTGTAGACAAAGGCATGTGAAAATTTGAAATCATAGAATTGGCTACACTAAATTCATAGGGAGGAAAAATGAATTTATTTGTCCATCCATTAAAGCTTTTTAAATGCCCTGCCGAACCGACAGAACTTTCCAATGCGCGCATTACAGTAGTTCCAACAGCACAAATTTTATAACCTGCGTCTTTGGCGTCATTGACTTTTTTAACGGTTTCTTCAGTAATAAACATTTGTTCTGAATCCATTTTATGTTTGGTCAAATCTTCCACATCAATTTCACGAAAATTTCCCAAGCCTGAATGCAAGGTTATATATGCAAAATCGATTCCAATTATTTCAAGTCTTTTTAGTAGCTCACGACTAAAATGTAATCCTGCACCAGGTGCTACTACGGCTCCCTCATTACGTGCAAAAATAGTTTGAAAACGTTCTTCATCTTCAACTTCAACTGGCCGTTTTATCGTGCGGGGAAGAGGTGTTTCCCCCAATGCGAAGAGTGCCTTCTTAAATTCATCATGATCTCCGTCGTATAAGAATCTGAGTGTACGTCCCCGGGAAGTTGTGTTATCAATAACCTCAGCCACCATGGAATCATCATCTCCAAAATAAAGTTTGTTGCCGATACGGATCTTTCTAGCTGGATCTACCAAAACATCCCATAAGCGCAATTCCTGGTTAAGTTCACGAAGTAAAAATACTTCTATTTGGGCACCAGTTTTTTCTTTATTTCCATACAGTCTGGCAGGGAATACACGCGTATCATTAAAAATCAACACATCATGTTCATTATAATAAGCCGGTAGCTCTTTAAACGTTTTATGTTCTATACTTCCCGATTTCCGGTTTATGACCATTAAGCGTGATTCATCACGATTGTGGGCCGGATATTGGGCTATTAACTCTTCCGGGAGTTTGAATTTGAATTTTGAAAGCTTCATATTCTATCTTTTTAATTTGAGTTTTTTAGCGCATTGTCCTTGTCGACAAAAGATATTTCTGGTTTTTTTATCATCATTTTTTGCTCAAAATCATCAATATTCTCACAATCTTCAAGGCGGATATTTCCGATACGCGTTCTACAAAGAGCTGTAAGATGGGCACCACATTTTAGTGATTCTCCTATATCTCTTGCCAGTGCGCGTATATAAGTTCCCTTTGAACAAACGATCCGAAGTTTTATTATGGGCAATTGAAAATCCAGTAATTCGATTTCCTCAATTACCAAAACTTTTGGTTTTAAATGAACTTCTATTCCTTTGCGGGCAATTTCGTAAGCGCGCTCTCCGTCTACTTTGCAAGCAGAAAAAGCTGGAGGGATTTGTTCAATGCGTCCAATAAAGTTTTTTAATATTTCTTCGACAGATTCACGTGTCACATGTTTATAATCATAATAATGGTCTATCGGTTTTTCTAAATCAAAAGAAGGCGTTGTTGCACCCAATTTAAGTGTTGCAATGTATTCTTTCGTTTGATATTGAAACTCCTCAATTCGCTTTGTCGATTTACCGGTACATAAGATCAATACTCCAGTTGCCAATGGGTCCAACGTTCCTGCATGTCCCACTTTTAACTTTTTGATATTATACTTTCGACAAATGATGTTACGAACTTTTGAGACTAATCTAAAGGATGTCCATGTGAGCGGTTTATTGAAATATAAAAATTCACCTTCTATGAAATCCATTTCAGCGGTTTATTCATGTTTGGCTTTCATCAATATACCATAGATAACAAACAAGAATCCAAAAAGGCTAATTCCTGAAGAAAGCACGGTTCTTCTAAAATTAAAGATTTCAGGATTAAAGGTGTTTTCGCCAGATGGCTCTCCAACCATCAGTATAAAACCGATAATAATAACAATAAGACCGATACCTATCAATAGCAAATTTTGCTTACCCAAAGCAAAATCTCTATACTTGTCTTTTTTATCCATTTTTTTATCCATCTTCTTTTTATTTATAATTTAGACGTAGTTAAACATAGTATAAGTCGCTTGTTTCCATTTTTAAATAATGATTTACAGCTAACCAGGTTGCAGCAGAAATTATTATAATTCCAAAAGCAAGCATACAGATAAAAATAATAATAAGTGTTTGCAAATCAAGCCCGTGAAATGTTCCAGCAAGTTGTAACTCAATGTAGTATATAGAACCATATAAAAGACACATGGCAATTATGGAAGCAATGATTCCGCTCCACAAATTTTGCAATAGAAAAGGCTTTCGGATAAAATTCGGGCTTGCTCCCACCAATTGCATCGTGTGTATTAAAAACCGTTTGGAGTAGATCATTAACCTTACTGTATTTCGAATCAAGGAAAAAGAAACCAAAGTCAAAAGTAATGCAAAAACTGTCAAAATGATGCTGATACTCTGAACATTTTCATTTACAAAATGGATTAAATCTTTACGGTATAAGACATCTTGGACGTTCTTGTCCTGTCTGAGTAATTTTTCCAATTTTGCGATGCTATCTGCATTAGCATAATCAGCCTTTAAATAAACATCAAAAGAAGTTAAAAGAGGATTATAGCCCAGTAAATCTTCGGGATTTTCACCCAAATCTTTAACGAGGTCCTTTAATGCCGATTCTTTATCAATGTACTGAACAGCTTTTACCCATGGTAATGTCTCAATATGTTTCTGAAACATTTTAATATCAGGAAGTTTCATTTCATCGTCAACAATTATGGATAAGCTGATATTTTCTTTTACATAGACTGAAAGGTCTTTTGCCAAGAAGCCCAGGACCAACATGATTCCTATCAGGAAAAGTACCAAACTAATGCTGATTGTGGAGGTGAAACGTGAATTAAAAACTCTTGTAGCACTAATTTTTCTTTGTTTGTTCATTATTGAAAAAGATAGAATAAAAGAGAATGGCCTATAAACCCCTAATATGCAGCAAAAGTGCGAAAAATATCCGATATAACAGTTGTTTAGGTTTGATATTTAAGTTTTTTTCTATATAAGTTCACCTAGAAGGGTTGCTGTCGTAAAATCAGTTATCCTAACTTGGACAAAATTCCCGATATGAACATTCCCTTTTGGAAAGACAACCACTTTATTTTGCTGGGTTCTCCCGAAAAGTTTTTCTCTAGAACGCTTTGAGAATCCTTCTACCAAAACTTCAAACTCTTTTCCTAAATCGCGTCGATTGCTCTCTCCTGAAAGCTTATTTTCAAGTGCAATCAGTTCATTAAGTCTGGCAATTTTTAGATCCTCGGTAACCGTATCCGGCAAATTTTTAGAAGCATAAGTTCCGGGACGTTCTGAGTATTTGAATAAAAAAGCGGAATCGAACCCAATTTCACGCATTAAAGATAAAGTAGCCTGATGATCTTCTGGTGATTCAGAGTGGAAACCGCAGAAAATATCGGTTGAAATGCCACAATCAGGAACAATATGTTTTATAGCTGCGATACGATCCAAATACCATTCGCGGTCATATCGCCTGTTCATCAGTTTTAGAATTCTCGAACTACCAGACTGAACGGGTAGATGAACATGGTTGCAAATGTTCGGATATGTAGCGATCGTTTCCAGAATATCATCGGTCATATCCTTGGGATGTGATGTTGAAAAACGAATGCGCATTTCTGGTTTTGCTTTAGCTACCATTGCCAGTAATTCTGCAAAATTTACAACAATTTCTGAATCTTCTGAAGGTTTAAATTTATATGAATTAACATTCTGTCCTAACAATGTCACTTCTTTATATCCCTTTTTATAAAGATCTTCAAGTTCTTTCAAAATACTCTGAGGATCCCGGCTTCTTTCTCTTCCCCGGGTGTATGGAACGATACAATAGGTGCAAAAATTATTACATCCACGCATGATAGATATAAAACCACTAATTTTAGCATGGCCTAAACGGTAAGGAATGATGTCCTTGTAAGTTTCGCTGGTCGAAAGTTCAATGTTAATTGCCTTTTCCCCTTTTTGAACAGCTCCGATTAAATTTGGCAAGTCGAGATATGAATCAGGCCCAACCACAAGATCAGCATGGTGATTGCGGATCAGCTCATCGCGAACTCTTTCGGCCATACAGCCCAAAACGCCGATAACCAATTTCCTTCCCTTATTTTTAAGCGATTGAAAGTATTGTAAACGAGCGATTATTTTTTGTTCAGCATTATCGCGAATGGAACAAGTGTTCATTAATACGAGGTCTGCGTCAGCAAGCGTATTTGTCATCGAAAATCCATCCATTTCAAGGATTGATGCAACAACTTCACTGTCAGCAACGTTCATTTGACAACCGTATGTCTCGATAAAAACTTTCTGATTATATAATGTCATGAATTTGAATAATTGAAGAAATAATAGTAGAAAAGAAGTCGAACAATGTATACTATTTTAGACCGAATAATGGGAAAACTTAGTCATAACCCTTTCTGCATAGGTTTTTGATACAGGAATATCTGGTATATTTTCATGATCGAATACTAAATAAATCCCATCTTTTTCCTTTCGCAAGATTTTGACTTTGTCAAAATTTACGATAAAAGAACGATGGCATCTTATCATTGAGGTATTTATAAAACTTTCATCAAGTGTTTTAAGTGAATTTCGAAGCATAAAATTTGATAATTTTCCTTTGTTTAAAAAATAGACTTTGACATAATTGTCTGCAGCTTCGAGATATAGTAATTGATCCGACTGGACTGATAATTTAAAATCCCCCTTTTCGTCATAAAAGCTTATCATATTTTTTGTTGACTGATCTGTTGTGCTTCCCTCAAGCGCTATTTTCTCCAACTTCATGTTTTTATCCTTCCAGGAAAATAAAAGCCATGAAATGAAGTATGGAAGTAGCAGAACAAGGCTCGTATTGATGAAAGACTGTTCAATCATGTCTCCAACATCACGGGTATCTTTTAAAAAGATTTTTTCAAAAAGCGTATAAAATGTTGCCATAGCCAAGATTTCCGCAAAAATCCAAAAACAGTACTGTATGAGTTCTAAATCATGCTTTTTGCAGTAATGGTACATGATAATGCGGCTGACAACCACGACCAGTACACCTGTAAGAATAATTAAACTTGAAAACAGAAAATAGGTAATATCAGTTACGAGGAACCAGTTTTTAGAATTGAAAGGTTGATAAATGTTGATGAAAACCAATGCAAAAGCGGCCGTGAATAGAATCAAACGGACGATATTCCCTTTTTCGTAGATGTATGTAGGAATTTTTTGATTCATAGTAAACTTTAAAACATTCCAGTTTACAAAAGTAGCTGATTTTTGATTGTTTAGCAATTCTTTGCGAAGCCTTTTCCAAGTTATATTCACCCCTATGGACAAATTTATATCCCTGATGAAGAGATAATGCCCCTTCCGGGTGTTTGAAGGCCCTTTGATTTGGAACAGTTTACTATCGAGTGTTTCTTTGTTATAAAGATTATCCTGCATACAGCAGTCCGATGATTATTAAAATTAAGTGATATGAATCCAATAAGTTTTATACAGAGGCAAAAAGAGCTGCTTCCGCTTTTTCGTTCGGGAAAAGATGTTTTTCTGAAAGATACTTTTCTTGGAATACATTATTATAATTTTAAGTCTGATTGTAATATACCTTCATTAACATCTACAGACCTGCCTGTTTGTGACAGATCTATTCCTGAAAACAGAAATTTTACATATCCAATATTCTTTTTTCATGGCCGTAAAAAAGCTTCACAAGTTATTATCCTGTTGCATGGATTAAATGAGAGAAGCTGGGATAAATACCTTTGCTGGGCAGAATATTTGGCGACAAACACAGGGAAAGCGGTATTGCTGTTCCCTATTGCATATCATATCAATAGGGCACCAAAACAATGGAGCGATCCACGAAGTATGTCGCTATTGGTAAAAAAGCGTCAGGATAAACTTGGTGAGGATCCTTTCCTGTGCTTTGCCAATGCGGCTCTTAGTGAACGTTTGTTTGAAAATCCGGCCCGGTTCTATACTTCTGGCCGTCAGACAGTGCAGGATTTGACAAATCTTGTCCGTCAAATAAAGAGGGGAGAGCATCCATTATTCGCAGCTGATACACAAGTTGATTTATTCGCATATTCTATCGGTACATTTCTTTCTGAGATAACATTAATGGCTAATCCCGAAAAATTATTTGATACTTCGAGATTATTCATTTTTTGCGGTGGTTCCCTTTTTAGATATATGTTTGGTGAATCTCGATTCATTATGGACAAGCCGGCCTATGATCGTCTTCTTGATTTTTATTGTAAAGATTGGTTAAGTAATGTGCGAATAAGCAAATATAATGAGGATGAAAAGGCGGATGAAGTGTTATCTGCCTTTAATGCAATGATTGTTCCTGATGTTCAACGTCAAAAAAGGGAAAGTTTTTTTTCTTCCTTAGGGAGCCGTTTGTCCGGTATTTCGTTAAAGAAAGATACAGTTATGCCCTATTCTGGTGTAGAAGCTTGCATGGGTTCTGAAAATGCTTATAGACAAATTACTTTAACTGATTTTCCGTATGTTTATACGCACGAGGCACCTTTTCCTGCAAATGGGAAAATTGATCAATCTTTATTGACGAATTCTTTTGTTGAAATATTTTCTAAAGCAGCAAATTTCTTATGTTAAGGGTATGCAGTGCTTTGGTTTTCTTCTCAAAAAACCTATAGGAATCGTTTTCTGATGTTTTTTAAATTCATACCTTTGCAGCGTTTATAAAAACGTTGATAATATGTCTTTAAAAATCATATCTGCTGAAGAAGCAGCTTCTTTTGTTAAGAATGGTGACCGTGTCGGATTTAGCGGTTTTACAGCGGCCGGAGCACCAAAAGTTGTGCCAAAGGCCATTGCGGAGAAAGCTGTCAAGGAGCACGAGGCTGGCCGTGCGTATAAAATAGACGTTTTCACTGGAGCATCCACAGGCGATTCACTCGATGGCTCGCTGGCCAGGGCCAATGCAGTCAATTACCGTTATCCTTATCAATCTAGCAGCGATCTTAGGAAAAGAATAAATGCAGGTGATACCCATTATGCAGACATGCATTTGTCAAATTTAGCTCAGGAATTACGTTATGGTTTTTTGGGGAAAATTGACATTGCCATTTTGGAAGTTTCGGATATCAATGAGAAAGGAGAAATCATATTAACATCTGGTGTTGGAATTTCACCAACGATTGCCCGTTTGGCTGACCGGATTATTATAGAAAGAAATTCAAAACACCCCAAATTCATAAAAGGATTGCATGATCTTTATGAACCTCTGGATCCGCCCTATAGAAAAGAAATACCAATCTATAGCCCATCTGACCGGATAGGTGATGCTATACTGAGAGTGGACCCCTCTAAAATTTTAGGAATTGTCGATACTTGTGAACAAGATCAGGTTAGTGAATTTACGCCTGCTGATGAAATAACAACAGCGGTAGGGGAGAATGTCGCAAATTTTCTTGTTAAGGAATTAAAAGCTGGTCGGATTCCTGCCTCTTTTTTGCCTATTCAATCGGGTGTCGGAAATGTTGCCAATGTGATTTTAGGTTCTTTGGGTTCAAATCCCGATGTGCCCCCTTTTTCAATGTATACTGAAGTTATTCAGGATGCCGTAATAGGTCTGATGCGTACAGGTGATGTTAAGTTTGCCAGTGGTTGTTCTCTGACAATTTCTCCGGCTCTTTTGGAAGAAGTTTATGCGGATTGGGATTTCTTTAAAGATAAACTAATGCTAAGGCCTGAAGAAATTTCAAATAATCCCGAGGTTGCACGTCGTTTAGGTCTGCTAACAATTAATACTGCATTGGAAGCCGATATTTTTGGAAATGTTAATTCAACTCATGTCTTGGGAACCAAGATGATGAATGGCGTCGGCGGTTCGTGCGACTTTACCCGCAATGCCTATATTTCTATATTTACTTGTCCTTCCGTTGCCAAGGGAGGTAAAATCAGCGCAATTGTGCCGATGGTATCTCATTTGGATCATAGCGAGCATTCCGTTAAGGTTCTTGTAACGGAGCAGGGTGTCGCTGATCTTCGTGGGAAAGATCCTGCCCAGCGTGCAAAAGAAATTATTGAGAATTGTGTTCATCCAGATTATAAACAAATACTTTGGGATTACCTCAAACTAAGCAAGGGCGGGCATTTACCGCATACGCTGGGTAAAGCTTTCGCCATGCATATAGAATTTGCAAAATCAGGTGATATGCATAATACCCAATGGGAATAATTATTTAAGAGTTTAAAACAAAGAACCGATGGATATAATCATGTTTCTTAAGGCTTTGATTCTTGGTATCGTAGAAGGAATTACCGAGTTTCTTCCAATCTCAAGTACGGGTCATATGATTTTGGTTGATGAGTTCCTTAAACTCTCTTCGGATGATGCTTTCACAAGTGCGTTTGAAGTTATTATTCAGTTAGGAGCGATACTTTCTGTTATTGTACTTTTCTGGAAAAAACTTTGGCCATTTTGTGGAACGGACGAACAGAAAAAAGAGACTTGGAATCTCTGGTTTAAGATTGTGATTGCCGTATTACCTGCTGTTGTATTTGGATTCTTGTTTGATGATGCAATCAAGACGCATTTGTTTAACTCACATGTTGTAGCAATAACGCTTGTTTTTTATGGGGTTGTGCTTATTATACTTGAACATTATAATGCAAAAAAGAGTTTATTTAAAATAACTTCAGTTTCTGCAATTCCATATGCAGTCGCTGTTGCTATTGGCTTTTTTCAATGCCTTGCCATGATCCCCGGAACTTCGCGATCTGCTGCGACCATTATTGGGGCTATGCTTCTTGGCTTGTCCCGTGGAGCAGCAGCCGAATTCTCTTTCTTTCTTGCTATCCCTACAATGGCAGGAGCAACGGCACTTACGATTCTTAAAAGTGGCTTTTCTTTTAATTCCCAGCAATGGATTGTAATTGCCATTGGGTTTATTACTTCTTTTCTTGTTGCTTATGTTGTAATAAAGTTTTTAATGAACTTTATAAAACAGCACGATTTTAGTGTATTCGGATATTACAGGATTATTCTTGGTCTAATTGTATTATTTCTTTTATGGAATAAATGACAGTATTTTAAAAAAGTTAATTTATTTGAATTGATCGCTTTTTTTCGTATTCTTGTACCTTTTGTAAACAACTAATTTTATCAAAATGGCGCAAAATATGGGTATGACCTTCTTAATAGGATACATGGGATCGGGAAAAACGACCTATGGACGTCTGATTGCCAAAGAGCAGAAAATTCCATTTGTGGACTTGGATTCTGTAATAGAGGAAAAATATTCAAAGAATGTTGCTTCTTTGTTTGAAGAAATGGGAGAGAGCGGATTTCGGAAACTGGAACGTGAAACCTTACATGAAATAGCACATTTAAAGAATACGCTGATCGCAACAGGTGGTGGAACTCCATGTTTTTTCGACAATATGGAATTTATGAATAAAATGGGAGATACAATTTATTTGCGCACTTCCGTGCGGGAATTACGTGACAGATTAAAAATGTCGCGGACGAAAAGGCCCCTTTTAAACCAACAAACAAATCAGGACTTGGAAGCTTATATAGCCAGAATGTTGGAAGAACGTGAAATTTATTATATGAAAGCCAAGTTTATTCTGGATACAGATGATTTAAACCCCAACAATCTTATTTCAAGCTATCAGGCTTTACATGAAGTGTAAAACTGTTTTAGAATTATTGCTGGCCCCAGTTCTCGCGGTCAAGCGTGCGGTATTGTATTGCTTCAGCTAAATGTTGTATTTGTATTTTTTCTGAATGATCAAGGTCGGCAATTGTTCTGGATACTTTTAGAATTCTGTTATATGCTCTTGCTGAAAGATTTAACCGTTTCATTGCAGCCTTAAGCAGATTCTGTCCCGCAATGTCAATTGCGGCGTATGTGTGTATGTCATGAACATTCATCTGTGCGTTGCAGAATGTTTCAGAATTATTATCAAAACGGATTTCCTGAATCTTTCGTGCCTCAATAACCCGTTTTCGAATTGTTGAACTTGACTCAGATGGTTTGGTTTCACTTATTTCATCATAAGAAACAGGTGTTATTTCTATATGTAAATCAATACGATCCATTAAAGGGCCGGAAACACGGTTCAGGTATTTTTGGATTTGGCTTGGTGTACAGACACATTGTTTCTCGGGGTGATTGTAATATCCACATGGGCATGGGTTCATTGAAGCCACAAGCATGAAGCCGGCAGGGTAGTCAATCGTATAGTTTGCTCGTGAAATGCGGATTTTTTGTTCTTCCAGCGGTTGACGCAGTACTTCAAGGACTGAACGTTGAAATTCCGGTAATTCATCTAAAAATAGCACGCCATTGTGTGCAAGTGATATTTCTCCTGGCTGAGGTCTGCTTCCACCTCCGATTAAGGCGACACTGCTGATGCTGTGGTGTGGCGAACGGAAGGGCCTTTCTGTCAAAAGAGCATGTGTGGAATCCGTTTTTCCAGCTACAGAATGGATTTTTGTTGTTTCCAGTGATTCTTTCAAAGTCATTGAGGGCAATATCTCTGGTATGCAATTTGCTATCATGGTTTTGCCTGCTCCCGGAGGACCAATCATCAAAATATTGTGTCCACCTGAACAGGCAACTTCGATAGCTCTTTTTACATGTTCCTGCCCTTTGACATCTGCGAAATCTGATGAATTTTCAGAGCGTTTACCATTCCCAAAAATAGTCAGGAATTTCTCAGGCACTTTCTTGATTTTTTCTTTTAGAAACCCAACAACCTCCTTGATGTTTTCCATGCCATATACTTCTATCCCTTCTACGGCTGATGCCTCCTGCGCATTCTGTGCTGGCAGAATAAGTCTTTTGATGCCCAACTCGTGTACAAGCATTGCGACAGATAAGATCCCTCTTACTGGCTGCAGATGGCCATCCAGGGAAAGTTCTCCAATAAACAAGCTGTCATTTATAGAAGAAGCGGGGATATAGTCTCCGGCAGCCATAATTCCCACAATTAAAGGAAGGTCATATGCAGTGCCTTCTTTTCTTAGATCAGCTGGTGCCATATTAATTACAATCTGTTTGCGGGGTATATCCATTCCGTTTACCTGTAGTGCCGATACGATACGTTCATGGCTTTCCCGTACGGCGTTGTCGGGTAGCCCGACTAATGAAAAACGGATTCCTCTTGAGAGATGCACTTCAATCCAAACTGGCTTTGATTCGATACCATGTATGGCAGCACTTGTTATTTTTACAAGCATAGTATATATATTATATATTTGCAAAAATAACAATAAATAAACAATAATAAAACTAAATGTATATTTTGTTAATTACCAGCGCAAAATACCTTCGCGAATCTGTTTAGTCAGATAATAATCTTTTGCATCTCCTTTAAGAAGATTAAGCAAGTCTTTGGTACATGTGTCGTAGTCCTGATAAAAGAAATCCTGAATGAGGACCACACTGGCAACTGAAGAAGGGTTGTCTTTAATGAATTCTTTGGCTAATCGTTTTAGAATAAGGTTAATTTGTGCCAGATGTTCGGCACTTTCTTCTTTATTCGCGTATTTCCCGTTTAATATGGCAAGCCGTGCAAGATATAACCGGCGTATTTGTTTTTTAAAACGATTCAGATCGTTGTTGACCGTTCCACCTGTAATAATTAACATATCGACCATGTCAATATTCCCTTTAATGTTTACATTATCTCCCGGCCGCGCAAAAAGAGTTGTCCAGCATTTTTTATTTACGAAGTAGATACGAATAGGAGTTATTTCATCATAAGCATCTATTTTAAGGTCAAATTTGCCAGAATGGTTTGAATATACCGAATGGGAGCTAATGACATCCTTTTCTTTGTAATAAGTAACTAATAATTGTGATTGGCCCAGATTATCGATATCCCCATGAACAGATATTTTTTGTTCATCCGGTGTTGAGCATCCAAATGCTAAAACACTGCATATGACGAGCAAAAATATTCGATGGACATTCTTCATAATAAATGTTAATATGATGTAAAAATACAAAAATATAATAAGAATCCAATTATTGTTCGGTCAATGAACATAATTATCTGAAAACGAAAAAGACCTGGAATACTTTTACTCCAGGTCTTTTTATGATAATATAAAGATTACTTGCAGCAGCAACCTGTTTTTGGCAATTGAGGGCCACAAGCGATTAAAGCTTTTGCAGCATCATTGTCGCAGTATTGTTTGAAGTTCTCAATATACATACCGGCAAGTTTAATTGCTTTGGTTTCCCAATCTTTAACATTAGAATAAGTCGTGCGTGGGTCAAGAATATCAGAAACTTTTTCCAATTTAACAGGAGCTGTCAAATTCATGATAGGAATTATCTGAGTTTCTGCTTTTTCGATTGAACCGTCAATGATGGCATCGATGATGGCGCGGGTATCTTTCAGGGAGATGCGTTTGCCGGTACCATTCCAACCAGTGTTTACCAAATAAGCTTTTGCTCCGTGTTCTTTCATCTTCTTAGACAAAGTACCGGCGTATGCAGTTGGGTGCAAGGTAAGGAATGCTTCACCGAAAGCAGGAGAGAAAGAAGGGACCGGTTCTGTGATACCGCGTTCGGTACCTGCCAGTTTGGAAGTAAATCCGCAGAGGAAGTGGTATTGAGCCTGGTTGTCATCAAGGAGGGAAACGGGAGGCAATACACCAAATGCATCAGCTGATAGATAAATGATTTTCTTGGCATGACCTGCACGTGAAGGCATCACAATTTTGTTGATATGATAGATAGGGTAGGATACGCGCGTGTTTTCAGTAACTGATTTGTCGGTGAAGTCGATTTTACCATTGTCATCAACTGTAACGTTTTCCAGTAAGGCGTCACGTCTGATTGCACGCCAGATGTCCGGTTCGTTTTCTTCGCTCAGGTCGATAACTTTTGCATAGCAACCACCTTCAAAGTTGAATACACCGTGATTGTCCCAGCCGTGTTCATCGTCACCGATCAAGAAACGTTTAGGGTCAGCAGACAAAGTTGTTTTGCCTGTTCCGGATAGTCCGAAGAAAATGGCAACATCACCGTCTTTGCCAACATTGGCTGAGCAGTGCATGGATGCGATTCCTCTTTGTGGCAGATAGAAGTTCATTAAAGAAAACATACCCTTTTTCATTTCACCACCATACCAGGTACCACCGATGATATTCATTTTCTTTGTTAAGTTGAACAATACGAAGTTTTCTGAATTCAAACCTTGTTCTTTCCAGTTGGGATTGGTTACTTTGGCACCGTTTAAAGAAACAAAATCAGGTTCACCGAAATTTTCCAGTTCGTAATGAGAAGGACGAATAAACATGTTGGTTACGAAATGTGCCTGCCAGGCTACTTCCATAATAAAACGTACTTTCATACGAGTATCTTCGTTTGTGCCGCAGAATGAATCAATTACATACAATTTCTTTGCTGAAGAAAGCTGTTTTGTAACCAAATTTTTACAATGATCAAAAACTTCAGGAGTTGTAGGACGGTTTATTTTCCCATCCCACCACATGGCACTATCGGTAATAGCGTCTTTTACAAAGAATTTATCTTTTGGAGAACGGCCTGTGAATTTGCCAGTGTAGACAGCTGTGGCACCGGATTCAGTTACTTTTGCTTTATCAAAACCTTCGTTTGCAGGATTCATTTCATCCTGAAACAAAACTTCATAAGAAGGATTGTGTACGATCTCGAAATTACCCGAGATGCCGTACTTACTTAAATCTAAATTTGCCATTTTAATTTAAATGAATTGATTTATACTTGATTAACTATTCTAATGAAAACCTTGTTATCCAATCACAAAGATAAAAATAAAATACTATAGCATGGAACGAATTAAAGAAATTTTTCTTTATTTGTTTTTTTTATCAGATCCTTGCAGGAGGAGTTTAGTGGCAACTATTGAGACAATTTAGGGGAATATGCTTTTATTTGTTTTTTATACCTTTGTGAAAATTCACAAACGAGAACGCAGATTTATTCAATGAAGCTTATTTTGCGTTTTTTTAGACAAAGAAATATATGAGAGTCGTCAATCTGTCAGAACAAAATTCGCTTTTAAATCAATTTTTACTGGAAATCAGAAGTGTGGATATTCAAGGTGACCGTTTACGTTTTCGCCGGAATATAGAACGTATGGGGGAAATTATGGCTTATGAGATAAGCAAGGAATTATCTTTTAGTCCGAAGTCTGTACAGACACCACTTGGGATTGCACCTATAAATGCCATTGATGATCAAATTGTCCTTTCCACCATTTTAAGAGCTGGTCTGCCTTTCCATAGCGGTTTCCTTAATTTTTTTGATGGAGCTGAAAATGCCTTTGTTTCTGCCTACAGAAAGTACAAAGATGCCTTAGAGTTTGAAATTAATATTGAATATATCGCTTCTCCTGGTATTGATGGGAAAACCGTACTTATTGTTGACCCGATGCTTGCAACTGGCAGCTCGCTTGAAATGGTATATGGGGCTTTGCTTACTAAAGGTAAACCCCTCAAACTTCATTTGGCAACTATTATTGCTTGTCAGGCGGGTGTGGATTATGTCAAGGCCTGTTTCCCGGAGGATACCACTTTATGGTGTGCAGCAATTGACCCTGAATTAAACAGTCATTCTTATATTGTTCCTGGTTTGGGGGATGCCGGTGATCTGGCATTCGGGGAAAAAGAGTAATTTCTAAAAGAAGCGTAGGGGGGAGAAAAAGAGTAATCGTCAGATGTAAATTTGACTTTTTCTGCTTGTCTGCATATTTATAGGCTATTTTTATTATATTTATGCAGTTCTGAAAATCAAGTTGGTTTTTCCAAAAAAACACCAAGGTGAGTTACTCCAAACCATAAGGTGTTTTACTCAAAACACCAAGGTGTTTGATCCAAAACACCAAGGTGTTATTAGTCAAAACATAAGGTGTTTCCTGTCGAACACCAAGGTGTTTTTTTTAGGTCTTTCCTGTTTTGTAAAAAAGGCCGTTTTGCCTTCTCGAATCCGTTTTTTGCCATTTAGACTTTTTATGCATAAGGTTGCATTAATAGGTCCGAATATTGGTGGCTTCGTGTTTTGCTGGTACACCTTATATATATAGGTGTCCGATTTTTGGGAGAAGCAAACTAGTAGTTCTGCTGTTTGAACTTTTTCTGTCTGCGTTTCCCCTACGCTTACGTTGTCCGGCAGCATGGCATTCCGGCTCTTGTTCGCCCGTCTTTGTGAATGTTTGATTCCTGTTATAAATACTGATCCTCATTATTTCCGGCAGTCTTTTTTTTAGAATCCCGGTAACTTGAACTTCATAACAACCTCACCTGTTTCCTTGTTTACTTCTATTTTTTGGTTTTCAACGCCAAGGTCTTTACCCGTTGACATTTTGAATAGACTGGAAAGGAATTGCATACCGTTGTTCATGACAGACTCCAATTCTTCTGCCTTAGAAGATCGGTTGTCATGCTCTTGAGAAGCCAGTGTTTCTTTTTGTTCCGAGGCTTCGCAAGAGAAGTCGAGCGTATCAGTATTGGGCGTTTCTTTCAACACTTCTGATGGGGTTTCTGATGCAAATGATTGAAGCGGACATTCCAGTTGGCTTTCGGTCAAGAGGTTGGTTTTCTGGAATTCACCATCATACTGTTCCAATTTCTCCGTTTCAGCCAAAAATTCATCCAGTTGCTGAATAAACTGAGAACGCCCTTTGGTGCTGAAATCCACGGAATTTATGCTTGTGTCGTCCCCAAGGACACCGTCAAAAAGGCTTTGTTTTACCAACAAGCCGGAAGCAATTTGTTCTTCAATGGAATTACGGCTGATCAGATTATAGACCGTCAGTTTGCTGCTTTTTTGACCCAGACGGTTGATGCGGCCAATGCGCTGGTTCTTTTTGGCTGGGTTCCAGGGTAGCTCAAAATTAATCAGGGTGTTGGCCACTTGCAGATTAAGACCAGATCCACCCGCTTCGGTAGATAAAAACACCTTGTATTGCGGATTATTCTCAAACTTTCGAATCAGTCCACCTCTGGATTTTACCGGAATGCTCCCGTTCAGTTCCACGAAGCCAATGTTATTGTCCCGTAGTAGCTTGCCTATTAGTTTATGCACTTTTACCCATTCGGAAAAGATAATAATTTTGGCGTTTTTGTTGGGGACATCTAACTTGTCGATCAAAATAGTCTGGAGCTCATTCAATTTGGGAGAATCGTTGGTTTGATCATCGATCAAATAGCTGGAATCACAAACCATGCGCATGTTGGCCAGAAGCAGTTGCATCCGTTGAAGGTCAAAAGGTGTCAGAAATTTTTTTCGGATAATTTGTGCCAAGCCTCTTGCATACGAAGCATGGTAATCAGCCTGAAGGGGTGACAGGTTTACGGGAATAGTGATCTGGCGAAGAGCTGGCAGTTGGTCAATGACATTTTGTTTTTCCCGGCGAATCAGGATTCCATCCAGTTTTTTGTTCAATTTCTGAAGGTTGTAATAACCATTGATCTTGTTTGGCTTTTCTGGGTCAAACAGGCAATACTGATAAGAAAATTCCCACAAAGGACCGAAAAAATGTGGGTCGAGTATTTCCATGACGGAGTAAATATCTATCAGACGGTTTTCAATGGGCGTCCCAGTTATGGCCAGTTTGTGTTTGGCGACAATCTGGCTCAAAGAAGCAGCGGTTTTAGTTTCGTAATTTTTTCCTCTTTGAGCTTCGTCCAATATCAGTAGGTCAAAGCCGGCCTGATTGATGGCTACTTGATCGCGCAGAACCGTTTCGTAATTGATGATGTAAAAATAATACGAAGGATCTTTATATTGTTCAACCCGTTCGTCGGGAGTTCCTTGAACAATCAACGCCTGTTCGTCTGAGAATTTCTCAATTTCATTTTTCCATTGCTCTTTCAACGAAGCTGGGCAAATGACAAGGACTTTGGTAAAATCGAAGATGCCTTTTTTTAGAATGGCGGCTCCAATGGCCTGGACTGTTTTTCCAAGTCCCATTTCGTCGGCAATAACTGCGGTCTTCCGAAAAAGCGCGAAGAGAATACCATCCTTTTGATATGGGTAAAGTTCCGCTTTTATCGGGCTAAAATATGGGGAATAAGTCTTTTGCAAGCTTTCCAACATCTTTTTTTCAAAAGTTGCTTCAACTTTTTTTATGACTTCAGGACGAATACGGATGTGCTCAAATGAACCGGCTTCTTGTATGAAATTCAGCAGGCTTGTCACATCTCGATCGTCTATGCTGGTTGTTTTTTTGAAATATCTGGACAGCAGCAATTGTTCGTCAACAGGCATGTTACCTATATAATGCCAGGTGACTTTATAATCGTTCAGCGGATCGCAGAAGATTTCCACAAAAGGGTAAGTGCTATCCATTTTCTCCATCAGAGTTGGGTTTTCTTTTAAGACCCTGAAGGCATACATAATATGCTTGGTGGTGCCCAATTTGTTTAAACGGGAATCCATGCAGTTGCTGTAACCTGTTTCATTCTCAAAATCGCGCAGAAATACCTTGTATTTAACACCCTTTTCGTTGATCAGAATATGGTCGCCATACTTATTTGCTGCCCATTGGATGCAGTAGGTTGCTTTGTCGGCTTTTTGCCGACGCTCCTTCAATACTCGCTTAATCATGCCCTCTCGGGTATATTTTTTGTGTTCCGTCTGAATCTTGGTCCCCAGTAAACGAATTTCGCTTTCCACTTGTAGCAGGCAGGCGAAGGAATTCCGGTTCCATCCGGAAGCCTTGTCGTTTATTTTGGGTATAATGTTGCCATCTTCTTCGATGTCAAGCGCATATTCAGCGAGTTCATTTTTTGCCACATCGCTTACAATCAATTCATAGCGGACAGACGATTGCGACAGCACCTGACACTGGCCGTTGTTGAACATGATTTCACCAAAGGCGAGTTCTTGCTTGTCCAGTTGCTTTTTTAGTTTTTCTTTCTGAGAAAGGAGGATACTTTGTATTTCCATTTTTTTGATTTGAAGGAAGAGCAATGATGTTTCGAATAGAATTGCAAAAGTAAATATTTTGTGGAAAACAAACGTTTGACAAAACGAAATTGTATGCTAAATTTGAGGCAAAAGAAAAAATTAAACGGATGAGCCAACAAAAAGAAAACGAGAATTATCGGTTCCGAGGTTTTCTAAATGGGCAAGACGATGAGAAAGAGGGTGGATCAGATAGTGTCCAGGCTCCATAAGGACATTTCGGGAATGATTTATACAATTATGACAAAAGTCAAACGCCAAAAGAAAACGCTTCCAAAGGCGAGCAAGACTGAATGCTGCAAAAGCTGTACGGAAAATCTACTATATAATTTGACGAATTCACTAACTTTGGACTTTTGTGGTAGTTTCCATTATAAACGGAAACCACTTTTCATTTATAATGAAAATGATTATATTTGCTTGATTTGTAAAGACTAAAGCCATGATTCAAAAGGATTATCTTCAGGAAATAGTGCATCAGCAAAAAGAAGCACTGGCTGCCAGAGATGAAGGAATGTTGCGTAACGGATTAAACACGTTGCCTGATGTGGAAGACTTTGCGCTCATCGTATCTGGAATTTGAAGATGCGGAAAAAGCACACTGTTGCATCAACTTTTAAAGAAAAGGCATACAGAAGCACTATATGTTAATTTTTACGATCCACGTCTATACGATTTTGAACTTTCTGACTTTCAAAAATTGGATGATCTGATTAAAGAATCGGGAAATAACGTGCTGATGTTTGACGAGATTCAAGTCATCAAGGGTTTGGAAAAATATGTGCGTCAAAAATTGGACGAAAAACATAAAGTCTTTGTGACCGGCTCGAATGCATCACTGCTCAGCAGCGAACTGGGTACAAGCCTTACCGGAAGGCATATAACCAAGGAACTTTTCCCCTTCTCTTTTGATGAATTTTGTCATTTCAAAGATTGCGATACTGACAAAACGTCCGTTTTGGAATACATGCGTTGGGGCGGTTTTCCTGAACATTTAAAAACAGGTTCGGAGGAAATTCTGATTAATTTGCTGGACGATATTCTGGTGCGTGACATTGCTGTAAGATATGGGATCAAGGACACGAGAGGGTTAAAGCGCCTGACCGTATACCTGCTTTCAAACATCGGGAATCTTACCTCTGCCAACAAGCTTCGTGAACCATCAGGTATAAGCTCCACCACTACGGTGTTGGAGTATTTATCCCATCTGGAACAGAGTTACCTCATCAGTCTTGTTCCGCTGTTCGATCTTTCATTGAAAAAGCAGTCTATCAATCCCAAAAAGATCTATGCTGTCGATTTGGGATTGGTCAAGGCAAACGTAAGCATGATTAAGGAAGACGAAGGACACAAATTAGAAAATATGGTATACAATAGCCTCCGTTCCCGTTATAATGAAATCTATTATCATAAAGGAACAGGGGAATGTGATTTTATCGTGCTTGATAAAGGGAAGATATCACAGGCCATACAAGTATGCTTTCACTTGAATTCTGACAACAGAGAACGAGAATTGACGGGCCTCGTTGATGCCCTTAGAAAGTACCACCTCTCAGAAGGCATTCTTGTTACTTTATCTCAGGAGGATTTATTTGAAGTGGAAGGCTTCCGTATTCAGGTTGTACCAAGTTACAAATATTGTTTATTTCATACGATTTTTCAACAACAGTGAAAACAATATTCTCTGTATCTTTGTGCAATTGAAATCACAAAGATTGTACGTTTAATTTAATTTGTTGGCAACTTGATACAGGATATTTTTCCACAACGCTTCAATAATCATTATTTCGTTGACCAGAAAATCGGGGATGATGATTATGTTTTTCTTTATAAAGAGGATACAGTGTTGCTGAAAATCAAAGGCGATGAATTTGAATTGCCGAAGAAAAAGGATTTCCCGGAAATAACAGATGCGACAGCCTGCACTTTCTTGTTCATGCTCAACGATGTTCCCTGTTTTTTGATCTGGGATGACCTGAAGGTAGATGAGTCTCGTTTTGCCTATACCAAGATTCAATTTTACCGGACAACCAGGCAGCGTGAGATCGCCTGGGTCTGTATTGTCGGGTCCCATTTGAAGAATTGGTACTTACAAAGCCAGTACTGCGGAAAATGTGGTTCGAAAATGCTGCACAAGAGTGACGAAAGGGCCATGATTTGTCCGGCTTGCCATACGGTTGTCTATCCGAGAATATCTCCGGCCATCATTGTTGCCATTCTCTGCAAAGACAAAATTCTTCTTGCGCGCAACAACAATTTTTCCGGGAACTGGTATTCTTTGATTTCAGGCTATGTGGATGTGGGCGAGACCTTGGAGGAGGCTTTAATTCGCGAAGTGAAAGAAGAAGTAGGGTTGGAAGTAAAAAACATCCGCTATTATAAAAGCCAACCTTGGGCGATTTCGGGTACGCTGATGGTCGGTTTTGTCGCTGAAGCTGATGAGAATCAGCCCATTGTTTTAGAGGACAAGGAATTGGCTGTGGCAGCTTGGTTTACAAGGGGAAACCTTCCGGAACATTCGTTGAATTTAAGTATTGCGGGTGAGATGATTGAAGCATTTGAAAAAGGGGAGTTATGAATAGAGGGCAACAGACAGTCATGAGTCAAATAAAGACATACAGCAAACGGGAAGAAAATGCGAATTACCTAACACATAGTTTTGGGGTAATTATGGCAGTTGCCGCAACTGTTGTTTTGCTGTATAGAGCCATTGCTGCAGACAATGGCTGGGCTATAGTGGCTTTTTCCATTTATGGTTTCGGGATGTTGGCCTGTATGCTGTCTTCGACGATTTATCATTTTGTACAGCACCCAGGGACCAAAGCAATGTTGCGTCATTTTGATCACGCAAGCATCTATGTGCTCATTTCTGCAAGTTTCTCCCCGATCACCTTAATTTTATTGCGAGATGAAAGCTTTTGGGGGTGGGGGCTTTTTACTTTAGTCTGGCTGGTTGCATTAATAGGCATTGGACTGAACTTCCGCACACTCAAGGCAAACAACCATCTTAAAACAGCTTCTTATGTACTCATGGGCTTGTTGGTCTTCATTGCGGCCAAGCCATTGATTGAGACTGCGGTATCCAGAAACTGCGTGCCGGTTTTATATTGGCTTTTGGCCGCTGGCATATTTTATATTATTGGCTCCTTCATCTACGCTTTAGCTAAACGTGAGTTCATCCATGCCGTCTTTCATGTGTTCGTGTTGCTCGGATTGGCGTGTAGCATCATTTCTACTTTTTTTATACCTCTATAAAGTTCATACATGATCAAAGTGTTACTCACTCTTTTAGTTTTTTAATGAACGATGAAGATATATTTCAGGATGAATAATGCTGCCAGAATGTACATGCCAACAGATATTTTTTTGAAATTCTGGCAGAGTGCATTGATCAATACATAGCTTAGCAACCCCAAAGAGATACCTTCCGCAATACTGTAAGCCATAGGCATTACAATGATGCAGATGAAAGCTGGAATGGATTCAGAGAAGTCATCCAGATCAAGGTCTTTTATGGGTGAAAGCATAAATAACCCGACCAGTATTAAGGCTGGAGAAGTTGCTGCAAATGGAATGGCTGTGAAAATCGGAGAGAACAACAACGCTAATACAAAGCATCCGGCTGTAACCAACGCGGTTAAACCTGTCCTTCCACCTTCAGAGACTCCGGACGCACTTTCAACATAGGCTGTAATTGTGCTTGTTCCCAACATGGAACCTATGGTTGTACCAATGGCATCAGCCATGAAGGCTTGTTTGACACGGGGAACACCTCCTTTTTCGTCAAGAAGTCCGGCCTTGGAGCAAACACCGACCAATGTTCCAAGAGTGTCAAAAATATCCACAAACAAAAAAGTGAAAACAACAATCACCATGTCAAAAGAACATATCCTGGAAAAATCAAATTTGAAGAAAATAGGTTCAAGTGAGGGTGGGGTACTCATAAACCCAGTTATATGTGTAATTCCCATCGGAATGCCGATGATTGCTGTTGTAAGAATCCCAATCAGCAAAGCACCTGTGACTTTTTTGACCAATAAGAAGGATGTGATAATCAGACCGATCATTCCAAGCAGTGCGGTTCCGGATGTGATATCACCAAGAGTAACCAACGTTGCTTCATTGTTTTTAATAATGCCAGCGTTTTGTAAACCGATAAAAGCGATAAATAGTCCTATACCTGCACTAATGGCGCTTTTGAGTGTTCGAGGTATGGCATTCACAATGGCTTCCCGTACATTGAACAAGGTCAAAATAATAAATATGATACCTTCAATAAGAACAGCTGTTAAAGCAAATTGCCAGGAATAACCCATTCCCAGGCAAACGGTAAAGGCAAAAAAGGCATTTAATCCCATGCCTGGAGCAGCAGCAAAGGGCAATTTTGCCCATAAAGCAAAGATTAAAGTTCCGACGATCGTAGCCAGGGCCGTAGCAGTAAAGACCGCATTGGCATCCATTCCGGTAGCTGAAAGGATTTTCGGATTTACAGCCAGAATATAGGCCATCGTCAAGAAGGTTGTAATTCCAGCCAATACTTCTGTCTTTATGGTTGTACCATGTTCTTTCAGTTTATAATATTTTTCAAACATAGGAATATGACTTTATGTTTAACTTAGAATTCCCATTTAATGCCTAAGGTTGGGCGGACTCTGAAGCCTTCTGTTCCAGCATAGTTGTTTGAAAATTCGACTTGACTTCCAGCTGAAAAATGTTCTGTAAAGTTGTACCAAAGTTGTGGTTGACTAATAAATACAGTGCTGGTCTTGGACAAATTGCTGTTGGTGTTGTCTTCAAGCCAAAAATCGGCAAATCCACTAACGCTTAGTTTATGGTGCAATAGTTGGAGACCCCATACTGTCGTGAATTGGGCGGATTCTTGTTTTCCTACTATATGTTTGTAAAGAAGTTCCAGATTGAGTGTTTTTGTAAAACCTGAATTGTGAAAACCGTAGTTAAGACCTCCCAGCCAGCAGCTATTAATCGGATAAGCGTAGGATGCATCTTTTGCAGAACCAAAACCGCCGTCATATTCTATTTGCGCACTTAAAAGGCCGTCCCAAAATTTTAATGTACGTGCAATTTCCATATAAGTTCCGGAAGGATATTTATTACTTCCCATATCATAATCGTAGTCAACAAAGTAATGGGTATCTCCCCATTTGTCGGCTTTATACATTTCGAGTCTGGACCAAATATATTCTCTGTCTTTGCCAAAATCGTAATGAACCTGCATATTAACCTGGGCTTGTGTCGAAATAGCAATAAGAAGAAACAAGAAGAAGAGGAATCTTTTCATGAAATTTTATTAAGCCGATAAAATAAGGAAATGTTTTTTTAAACTATTTTATTAAGCCCTCTTTTTCTTAAAATTAGATCTAAAATTACGATAAACAGAAATCCAGGAGCGACTAAAATTATCAGCAAAATATTGATATCAGTTTTTCTAAATAAAGCAATTACTGCAATGTCAATTAGGTTTACAATGACGATAATTAAAGTGGTTTTCAGGTGTGAGTAGCCTAATTTTAAAAGCTGGTGATGAATATGATTCATATCTGGAGAGAAAGGAGATCTTTTTTGAAAGATTCGAAGGCAAAAAACTCTAACCATATCAAATAATGGAACAGAAATGACTGCCATCGATAAAATTGGTGCAAAATGATATATTTGTCCCGGATCTGTAAGAGCAAACTCATTGTATTTTATAGCAAGGACAGCAAAAAGTGTTCCAAGAACTAATGAACCTGAATCGCCCATGAAAATTTTATTTTCCTTACCAAAGACATTGAAAATAAAAAAGGGAATCAATCCGCCAAGTATTGCAAAACTTAGAATAGCATAATCATAGTGCCCATAAAAGAAAAAAGCAGAGCCGAAAAATCCAGAAATTAGAATTCCAAGTCCGGCCGCCAAGCCGTCAATGCCATCAATCAGGTTAATCGAATTAATAATGGCAACAATTGCCAATATGCTTACCAGACAACTATAAACATAATCAATGCCATAAATTCCAAATACCCCGTGGAAATCAGTCAAACGAATATCTCCAGGCACTACTAGTATGAAAGCACTTAAAATTTGTAAGATAAATTTTTTCTTTGGTGTAATTAACAGGATATCATCCTTAATACCTGTATAAAACATAATAATCATAGCTACTATAATGTATCGAATATCCGGGAATTGCATCTTATAAATGCATAACAGCGATGCAATACTAATTCCAAAAAAAAGTGCTGTTCCTCCTAAGTTAGGAATAACTGACGTGTTTAATTTGCGTTCATTTGGATAATCAAACAATTTTTTAGCTTTAGATAAACGCACTATCGCGGGAACAGAAATATAAACGAGTATAAAACTTATAAAAAAAGCACTCAATAGTTGTATAGATGTTAGCATATAAATGATAGATTATTTTTCACTGCAATATGTAATGGATAAACTTAACCCGAAATGCTTTTTGTTAAATATTCAATAGAAAGTAAGATCATCAATCGTTTAATTATAATAAAAAGCAGAAAAGATTTTCTATATTGGGCTCACATTGAGAGCTTCTAACTCTTTTCTCAATCCCAATAATTTGCTTCGTTTATTCTTTCGTGAAAACAAATTCGAAAATCTTGATAAAATACCGTAAGAATAAAATTAGTTGATTAGTGTAGATCCCATTTTCTCTACAAGCTCGTACCCTTTCCTTATTAAGCATTATATTTTTTTTTAATGAAGCGGTGCTCACTCCACCGGTTCGCATTTTCATAACATCAAGTGGCAAATATTTATAATTTAATTTATGCTTATATAAAAAACGGATTAGCAATTCAAAATCTGCGACATAATTGTAATCCGTCTTATAATAGCCGAACTCATCAAAATACTTTTTATAGGTAAAAAATGTTGGATGTGCAGGTATCCAGCCAAATCTGAAATGTTTTGTTGAGAAGTTTTTAGAAGAGTAATAACGTACGGTTTTATTTAAATTATCTGGATTTATAAATCTAACGTCGGCAAAGGTACTTTGAATATTTTTGTCCTCAAAGGCGTTGGCAATTTCAGCAATAATATTGTTATGGTGATAGAAATCGTCAGAATTAATAATTCCAACTACCTCACCAGTTGCCATACGAATACCCTTGTTCATTCCATCATACAAACCCTCATCTTTTTCACTTATCCAACGCATTCGTCCGCAGAATTTAGGCTCATATTCTTTAACAATATTAATGGTATTATCCTTCGAAAGGCCATCTACAATAATATATTCTATATTATGATATGATTGAGCTAAAACCGACTCAATGGTGTCTTTTATTGTTGCAGAACTATTATAGGCTACCGTTATAATTGATATTTTCATTATTCATTGAATCAAGTGCTTTAACTGAAAATAGAAAAGGTATAGGTGGTTAATCGGACAGCTATCCTAATAAATATATATGGGAGTTGAATTAGTAAAATTATTTTCTATTCCATAATGGCTTTGTTCTCTATTGAGTTGTGTTCTTTAATGACAGTTTTATATATTTCAAGTGTTTCCCTGAATGTTTTATCCCAACTGAATCTTTTACTGTTTAATAAGCCTTTTTTGATTTGATCTTCTCTAAGTTTATCATCTCTAAGCATAGAAATTTTTTCTACTATTGCTTGTGTTGATAATTCATTGAAAGTTAGAGATAGGTCTCCAATTATTTCAGGTATTGAAGAACCATTGTAAGCAATAACAGGACAGCCTGAACTTTGAGCTTCAATTATAGGGATTCCGAATCCTTCATACACAGATGGGTATAAAAGACAATATGCACTATTATATATTTCGTTCAATCTTTTATTACTCACATTAACTTCTTGTCGATACCTTTCCGGACCTATTAATTGATCAAGATCTTTTTGCTCTTTTTTGGAAAGTCTTCCACCGCCAATAATTAAGAAATTCAACTTTGTATTAGCCACAGATTTTAACGCTAAATCATATTGTTTATAAGTTTCTCTTGAACCAATAAAAACAATATATGACATATGTTTATAGGGAGTACTTGAATTCTGCAAATTTGGTATCGGATAATACTCTTCAGAAACCCCATTGTAGATAATAAATATTTTTTCCGGGTCTATCTTTGGAAAAAATCTTATGACATCTTTTTTTGTATTTTCAGATATACAGATTAAATAATCTGCTTTTTGTAAAGCACGTTTTTTTTGTAATTTATGGAGAAATCCCTTTATTACGTTTTTTTTGCATATTTCATAAGTGAAATCGTGAACAGTAACAATGTTAATTGCCTTTTTATCTCGAGATGTTCGGTAATATGTAGAATGGAAGATGTAATCATTTTTTATCTTCAGTTTTGGGTTTAAATAACGTTTGATTTTAATTGGTAATTTTGAATCATCAATAACTACCTGATTATAATTTATACTTAATTGATTACGAAAGATATTCTCATTCTTTGCTTTGTCGATCCCTTCAAAAAATCGGAAATTGTACAAAGGTGATTCTAAACAACGTTTAATAAATTCATACCATACAACAGAGACCCCACCACTCTTTTGTATTGAAAATATTATATTATCAATCATTATCATATTCAGAATATTGGATAAGTGGTTATTGAATTGAACTCATGTATAAATTCCTGATTTTTTTCATTACTTGAGAATTTGAAAAATTCAAATCATAAAAATTGCGGAAATTTGTATCACTATTGTTTAAAACGAAATCTATAGTATTGATAATACTTTCAGCCGTGTTATCGAACAAATAATCTTTAGAAAAGATTACCTCTGGTATTGCACATTGATTAGAGGCAATAACTGGCTTATTAAAAAGATAACCTTCAATTATTGGAAGACCAAAACCTTCACCATATTCAGCAGTAACTAATACAATATCGCATCTCGCATATAAGTTAAGCAGAATATAATCAGGAACATAACCAAGCATCTCAATATTATTAAGTTCCTTTTTCTCAATCTCATGTTGGAAATGCTCTAAAAGTGGACCTTTGCCAGCTATTGTAAATGAAATGTCTTTATTATATAATTTCTCAGCAACTGACAATACTAAATCTATTCTAGCCCTTTTTTCAATACTTCTTACAATTAAAATATTTTTTGTAGTTTCGGTTTTCAAATTCTTAGGCAAAATGCAATTTTCAAAATGGGATGTATTAGGTATAATCACAAAGTTCTTTCTATTTCCAAATAGAGATTTTTCTTTTGTAAAATTGGAGATAAAGTGTACGATAGATGTTCTTGAGTATACTATTTTTTCAATTACAAAAAATAGTGCATTTAATTTTTTGCCTTTTTCTTTATTTAAATAATAAAGGCCATCGTGAACCGTTAAAATATCAGTTTTAAAAATTGAAGTAAATGAAAATAAAGGATTGTGGGAGTGTATTATATATTTACCGTTATTTTTGATACGTATTAATATATAATTTAAGATAACAGGCCAATACCAACAGTTTTTAACTGCAATGCAAGTGAATCGTTTATTCTTATACACTTCAGTTTTTGCTCCCCAATGTATATAATAAATCCTTTCAAAATCATATGATTCTGATTGAAAATCAATTACATTTTCGACGCCACGTTTATATGTTTTGAATGAATTATAGCCCAAATATATGATTCTCATTGATATACTGTATTTAATATTTGGCTGTTTCTTTGTTCAGAAGTATGATTTTGATGAAATGATGATGTTCAGTATTTGCTTTCAATCGTTTTTATGGATTATTCATAATTGTGTCCATGTTTGTATAAAAAACATCGCATCTTTCTTCATAACTTTCTATGCCAAAGAGCAAATTGTCGTATTTTGAAAAAATACTGGAATCGAATATAACAAGCTTTAAGGCACAATAAATAATCATTGTTGTTACAATGATTATTTTATTAGCAACCTGTTTGATTAATGACAAAATTTCGGGATACAAAATCCAGTACGAAAAAATAAATAGCAAAGTAAGTCGATCAACGGCGACCATTATCTCCGAAAAGAAGAAAAAAGAAATGAAATATAAGACATAGGCGTTGATGAACATACTAATATGTTTATTCTGTTCGATAAGTCTATTTTGAAGAATTGTAATTACTATAAATGTGATAATTCGCTCTATATATCCAAGGCTTATTCCATAAGGTTGGTTATAAAAATCAGAAGCAAAATACAGCTTAATTTGTACACTTAATCTCCCTCCAATCAAATCTGCCATTGAAAGCATAGTTGGCCCTAAATACTTTATATGTAGGAGGAAGAGCAGGTTCCCAATAACAAAGATGGTCCACATTAGCCATTTTGGCCATTTCTTTTGTAAAACGAAATACAAAGGAAGAAAGATTATAGCTGTTGAATGAAATGCAACACCCAAAAGGTTTAGCATTATGTAGGGAAGCAAGCGCCTTTCTTCAAGATATTTCAGCGAAATCAGAAATAATACAATGGATTTTACATTACGCATTAAATTTCCTTCAATCGTCTGTCCTCCAAAAACGAAAAAAATAAGAAATGCAAACACATAATATTTTGTATATCTTCGAAAAAAAATGTCTAAAAGACAAATGTCTATAACTGTATTTACAAAAACCCAGACAAAATAATTAGGAAAAATGGATTTGAGAAGAACAGTAAAGTATATGAATCCTATTTCAATTCCTGATTTCCCAACATTTACGTCTGTTATGAATTGATCTGTAAAATCAGTTTTGAATGCACTAATTAAACCTCCGTCCCATATTGTAGGTACTTTTTCAAATGTTGGATAATAAACCATCCAATCTGTATAAATGAAACCGCGTAATCCAAAAAAGAAAATCATTCCTCCTATAGTTGCCCATTGTAAGTACTTGGTATCTTTCCCCAATTTTAAATACCGAAATTCCAGAAAAACCAAAATTACCAGATAAGACATGAAAAGAAGATAGGGAATCGAGTATGCGCTACTATAAACCGGCATGATCTTTTTTAATAGTTGTTTGAAACATTTTTAAGCCCTCTATATATGCTTTATTGCCTATTTTCCATTTTGAGAATGGCCATTTAAAAATCAAAAACAGATAAAGATAAATTAAATGGATACAGATTACATAAAATGCATATTGTTTGCTGTAATTTTTTAAAGAGAAATAAACTAAATTGCGATCGAAATAACGAACGGAAAAATCACTTAACAGGCCGGTGGAGGTTCCTTCTTTATGATAAACAATAGATTCTGGAATATACCAAAGAGGAAACCCGTGAGAAGTTGCACGATAAACAAAATCGGTGTCATCCCAATAAACAAAGTAATTCTCATCCATTGTTCCAATCTCGTTGAAGATATCACTTCGAATAAGCATAAAACAAGTTGGGGCAGTTTCGATTTGCTCATCTACCTGATATTGACCCACATCGAGCTCATTTCTTCCTCTATGATAGTTCCTACCCGTAATTTTCTTGAAATATCCTCCTGCGGCCCAAAAAAGTGTTGTATCATAAAGATATATCTTAGGAACCGCCATTCTGGCATTGTGCAATTCTAAACCTTTAAGCAACGATTCAATAGCATTATTTTCTATTACTACATCGTTGTTTGAAAGTAATACGTATTTACATCCATCATTAAGAGCTTGTTCGATCCCGATATTATTTCCTTTGGCAACACCGTAATTTTCTTTATTTTCAATAACTTTGCTTTTAAATTGGGTTGTTGCTGACAACCTTTTGGAAATGGGTAAAGAATGATCTTGAGATTTATTGTCTACGACGTAAAGGATAAAATTCTGATAGGTCTGAATATTTAAGGAGGAGAAAAAATCTTCCAATACGGACTCGCTGTTATATAGAACAGTGACAATACCAATAATCGGTTTCACTTGTAAAGTCCTTTAGATTTCATTTCAAGAAGAGATTCTTCATATTTGTCCGTTTGAATGGTTTGATTTTTTGCCCATTTTGTAAATGTGGCAATTCCATTTTCAAAAGACCATTCTGGTTGAAAGCCAAGTTCGTTTTTTATCTTGGCGGTATCTGCAAAATTGTGACGGATGTCTCCTATCCGATAGTTTCCAGAAATTTCCATAGGAACTTGCACTCCATAACTCTTACAAAGTGTTTGTGCAATTGTCATCACGTCAATACGATTGCCCGTACCAACATTATAGATCTGCCCATTTGCGTTTTCACTTTCAAGGCAAAGAATGGTCGCATTTACTACATCGTCTATATATATGAAATCTCGAGATTCAGTGCCATCCTCAAAAATATTAATGCTTTTCCCGTTTTTTATTCGGGTAGAGAAAATAGAAAGAATGCCAGTATACGGGTTTGTAAGAGACTGCCCTGAGCCATATACATTTTGATAACGACAGACTGTTGCCGCAATGCCAAGTGATTCTCCAACCGTTAGAACCATCTGCTCCTGGGTGTGCTTGGTAATACCATATACGGAGACTGGGTGAATGTTGCTATCTTCAGTTGTGGCAAGTAATTGCACATTTTGATGGCAAATAGGGCATTTGCAGGAGAAATCACCATTAGACATATCGCACACTAACCTTCCTTTGGGGTAAACAATCCCATGCTCTTTACATAAATATTTGCCCTCTCCGTAAATAGCACGAGAGGAAGCGACTATAATTTTTTTAATGGAGTGGCTTTTATTTGCCAAAATATCCAATAAAATGCCAGTGCCACCGATATTAACATCCACATATCGCTGAATTTCATACATAGATTGCCCTGTCCCCGTTTCTGCCGCCAAGTGTATTACAGCGTCTTGGCTTTTCAATGCAATTTCCCAGTCTTCAGAAGATGTTACAGTCCCTTTAACAAAATTCACTTTACCTGCAATTGAATGAAACAAGGGAGAATCAGTTTCGGGATTTTTCCCGTGAATTTGAGATGATAAGCTATCAAGTACTGTAACGTTATATCCTTTTTTTATAAGTTTTAGTGCTAAATTGGAGCCAATAAAACCTGCTCCGCCAGTAATTAGAATGTTTTTCATATTTCTATAAAACTTCCGTCGGAAGTCGTTTTTAACCAAGCTTGTTTTTCAAAGGAAAAACGTTTGACAATTTTTGCTGGTGCACCAACAATGACTGAATAATCAGGAAAATTGCCTTTGACTACACTGTTTGCTCCTATAATGCAGTGCTTACCAATAGTTACTCCTGGAAGTATAACGGTATTATTGTATATTTTACAATCTTCTCCGATACAAACACTCATTGTGGTAATAGGTTGTTTTTCAATAGGCTTTTGTATATCGTCGTATGGATGATTTATATCTGTTATGGAAACATTTGCGGCAATAGCCGTATTTTTGCCTATTTCAATTTTTGTAGCGCAAGTTAGATGTAAGTTTTGTTGTACGGAAACATTGTTTCGGAAAATTATTATAGGATCATATTTAACACCTTCGTATGTTTTTACCCCTTCAATTCGGGCATTCTGCCAGATCAGAACATTATTCTCAAGAATCACATTTTCTGGTGTAATATATAATGGAGGGAGTATGATATTGTGTTTCCCACATTCTTTTAAAAAAATGTGATACCATAAAGATGTCTTTTTCTCATGCCATAATCTTGTTAATGTATGGCTCTTATCATAAGGGCTTGGATTCTGCTTTAAAAAATGCAGGAACTTACTCATTGTCGATTATCTTTATAAAATTATTTATATTGAGAAACATAGAAGCATGTTTCTCAATCCATTCTAAGCTTTTATTCCACCATTGTAAATCAAGCAGATACTTGATTTCTTCCACCTCAAATCTGTTTTTAATAAATTTTGCTGGCACGCCTCCAACTATTGTATAGGGTTTAACATCCGTACAAACTACAGCATTAGCAGCAATTATGGCCCCATCACCAATCTTGACACCGTCGGCAATAACTACATTTGCACAAATCCATACATCATTTCCAATTACAACATGTCTGTTTGGATTATGGTAGTCTTTATCAAAAAAGTTTTTTTTGCAATATGGAGGATTTGAGAAAAGTGCTGGATGTGTACTTACAAAAGTCTTTGTTGGATGCTTGCCTGGTGCCACTCGAACATTAGGTCCAAAAGAACAAAACTTACCTATTGTTGCTTCTAAAATTACGCAATCATCAGAAAAATAAGAGAAATCGCCCAAAACAACATTTTCCAAAACGACTCTATTCCCTGTCCAATTGTACTTCCCAAACTCAACATTATATAATTTTGTCATGTAGCCAACTTGCAATTGTTCTTTCTTATATTTTTTTTGGTATTTATGCTTCGTTTTAATCCACCTAAAATAGTCTGTAATAGGATTCTGAAGATAAGACTTGTCCATATCTTAATTTTTTCTAAAATTGAGCAAAATCTTTTTGAAATTTTCATTTCTCAAGACTATTGGGATATATAGTAAAAGTAAAAGACAACATAGCAATGTCCTTAAATAATTGTTCATTAACGGAAGGCTCGTGCTAAAAGTCAAGATGCTAATCAGTATAATGAATATGCTGAGGAGTATTATCCACTTTTCATTTTTTGTAAAGATCTCTTTATATCCAATGGAAATTTGCTTATTGAAAGAGATTGAGAGTATAATTGATCCAACCGATTGTGCGATTCCCCAAGATAAAATTATGCCATAACCACCTAATAATTGTCCCAATAAATACCCTATAACCAAATTTAGTATAGCCATTAAAATATGTACTAAAACTAAGATGTTTAAACGTCCTGAGCCCATACAGCTAAAATATGCGGGCCCGCTCATAATATTGAAAATGGAAGAAATAGTTAGAATATATACAGCAAATGTGAAATCATGATTAATGTTTCCGATCCAAATTAAAGAGACGAAAGGAGTAAAGACAATTAATAAGGTTGATAAAGTAAATGTAAAAAGAGACATTATACGGTTCATATTTGCATAAAAATCTTGCAAATATGCTTTTGATTTAGTTTTAACTGTTTCGGCTATGACAGGGATCACTACTTGGTTGGCATTTACCAGCAATGAGCGAAATTGATTTACCAGGCGAGTTGCCATTTCATAATGTCCAAGCAATGCTAATCCTCCAAATTTGCTCAATAGCATTTTGGTGGTTGGCTCATATAGAAGTTGACATATTGATACGGCTTGAAATTTATAACCGTAGTCGAAAAGTTCTTTAAAGGATTTGGTGCTCCACTTCCAATTGGAGATTCTATTATACGAGTTGATCTGAATTATTAGGATCAAGGACACAAATAGAATAAAGATTGCTTGCATAAATTGTGCAATGGCAACTCCCTGAATATGATAATTTGGAGTTAAGACAATGGTTACGACAAACATGACGATTCCGGAAAAAATATACAGATAATTTCGAAGATAATTTTTTTGATAGCCTTCCAACACTGAAGTAAAGACCCCTGAACATGCGTTGACGCAGAGGCTGGCCAAAGACCAAGGCAAGATGGAAAAGGCAGCAGTCAAAAATTCTTTATCAATCACAAAATGCAGGAAAAATTTGGCCCCAAAAAGAATGACAAGGCTAAATATACTGAACAGAATGGCTAAGGAAAGTAAAGATGTCAAGATGAGCTTTCCGATTTTATCGTATTTTTTTTCAGCTAAATATTCTGCAACAAATTTGACCAATCCTGAGGTAAGCCCCATATTGGCCAAATTTGCAATAGAAGAAAAAGAAAGAATAAGAGACCATACCCCCAATAGCTTTACGCCTAAATGGTAAATCAGATACTTATATAAAAAGAAATACAATATTGCAGTAAATGTGACCTGAATGATTGCCGATAATGCATTTATTGTGAGCTTTTTATTGGTATTATTCATTATCTTTTGATAAGTAGAATGATCTTTTTAAATTCATCTTGTTATCAGTCATTCTAAACCAGTGTCTTTTCCATTTTTTTATTCTTTTTTAAAAATACTATGTATTTTTTACCAAACACGAGACAGCAACCTAAGCATCCTCCTATTATTGTATAAACTATCAGTATCATCGTCTTTTTGGGTTTTGACGGTTCCAAAGGTACTACGACAGGTTTTAGAATGGCAAAAACAGGAGTAGATTTTTTTACCTTTATTTTAGCATTTTCGAGCTGTTTAGCTAGCTCAGAATAGACGGCAAATGAAAGGTTATAGTCATTTTGTAGGCGTTCTGACTCTGCACTGGCTGAAGCAGTTATAACAAACAGATTTCGATCTTTGTAACTGGCTAATTTTTCTTGTGCAATTTCATAATCCCTTTTCTTTTCAGCATATCGCTTTTCAAAGAAATTTAGTTCTTCGGTAGCTTTTTTTGTTTTGTATTCTGTAATGGTTTGCTGAAGTAAATCCTGTGCCCTTTTTGCGACCTGTGCTGTCAGTAAGGCTTCAGAAAAAGTACAGGTTAAGGTGAGATAACCTTCTTTCTTGTTTATAGTTATAGATAAATTATTCTGAAGGTAAAGACTTATATTCATTTCGTCTTCGTTCATGTGTGTCAGGCCATCATTTTTTTCGTTTTTTGAAATAGGATTTTCGTTTTTTAAAGACTTTATTATCAGAGCAGGTAAGCCGATGGTGTATTTTGTTAGAATTCCAAAAATTCCAGGATTTTCGTATTTTGTGGCATATTCATACATAGATATTTTATGATTTACCTTGGAATATGTAAAAGGTGTCTTCATCAAATCTAGAAGAAAAGGTGCGGAATTAACGATTTGAGGATAAATGACAGGAGATATGTCAGACTCCGAACTACTCAAATCCATGTCAAAACCCGCAAGTGATGCTAAAGAGGATAGTTTTCCCATGCTATTATTTGATTCATCTTGTGGAAGCATGGTGGTAACGACTTTGTAGGATTTTGGAGTTGTAAAAGCGATGACTAATCCTAAAATGGCACCGCAACATAATCCAATAAAAATGATTTTCCGTTCTTGCCACAATTTTTCGCCTAAATCGACGAAATCTATTTCATTTTTATGAAGTGTCACTATTTTTTTCTGTTCGTCCATAATATTCTTAAATAGAGTTTTTATTTTAAGACTGCCGCTATGGCAACTGCAATAGACGCAAAGGTACTGGCTATTGAAAGCCACTGTCCAGAGTCTATATGCTGTTTCTCAGGTTTCTCAGGAACCATAATTATACTTCCAGGCAGAACAATAGGATAGTGCGTAAAAAAGAATGATTTGGTGACTTTTGTGGTGCCATCACTGTAAATTACATATACTTTCCTCGGATTGGCCTTATTGCTGAACCCTCCTGAATGTTCTATGTAGTATTTAGCTGAGCGATGTGATTCGTAAGCTAATCCTACCGGATTCAGGATGGCTCCTGCAACATGAACTTCTTCAGACACTTCTGGAATCAAAATGCGGTCGCCTTCTTTCAGATGGTAGTTATAGATTGAAGACGTATCTTTCATTATTTTTGAAAGCTGAATTTCTACTCTGGTATTTGTTGTATTCGATATGGCTTTGTTCATTAATGTATCAGTTCTAATATTGGCTAAATAAGTGGTATCTTTCTTTTCTTTTTCTGAATTACGGTAAAGCGTTGCTCCATTAAGATAGGCATTGAGCGTCAAACCGCCTGCTCGTTTGAGCAAATCAGAAATACGTTCGTTTTTAGAACTGATACTGTATTCTCCGGGATATAAGACTTCTCCTTCTATGGATACGGTTTTTTGTTCAAAATAAGAAGGGGCTTTACGGATAAAAATGTAATCGAATGGAGCCAGCACAAAGTTTCTATCTGCTTGTTGCAGTCTCAGATCCCGGTCTATTTTAAACTGGAACAGTTCAACAAGTTCGCTGCTCTTTTTGGCTGCATCTTCATGGTTATGTCTTCGGGAAAGTTCAATGTATGATTCGCTTGCTGCCTCATTTAATCCACCTGCCTGAAAGATTAGGTCACTTATGGTCATTTGCTCGTTGTATGGATATTCCCCTGCTTTCTGAACTTCACCTAAGATACGGACAAATCTTTTTTCACGCATGCTGAAAATGTCATGAATTACAACGGAGTCTTCGCGCTGCAACTTTATATCTGATTTTCCATTTTGTACATCTGGGATACTAAATGAAATACTTTTTGACGTCAAATCACTATCACGCCGAAATACCAATCCGCGATTGTTAAATACATCTTCTCTAAGACCTTGTGCCTTTTTAATAAGATCAGATAGTTTCATGCCTGTCGTAAGAGAATATGTTCCAGGGCGGGAAACTGCTCCAGTGATGCTTACACGGTTTTCATATCTGTCCAGGACAACCCCGGCGGTAATGGAATCTCCGTTTTCAGGGATAAACGAAGTATATTGTTTTGAATTGACATCAATTATTTTGCGCTGGGCATCGGTTACACGATTAACAGATAGAGAAGATTTAAATGCGTCACCAGCAAATCCTCCTGCATAACGGATCAAATAATTCAATGGCTCGCCTTTTGCAAGTTCATAATAACCATTTCGCTTGAAAGCACCTTCAACATCCACTCTGGTTTCATAAGTGGGGACATAAACAATATCCTGGTCTCGCAGGTAAATATTACTTTTGGCTTCTCCGTTAAGCAAATACTCATAAACATCCACAATTTTAATAACTCGATTATCCCGGATAATGCGTATGTTTCTAAATGAACCGTTTTCGTTTGGGCCGCCTGACAGGTACAAAGCATTAAAGGCGGAGGCGGTAGCTGGCAAAGTATAAGTGCCCGGAGCCATTACTTCTCCAATAACATTAACCTTAATAGATCGTAAATTGCTAATGCTTACGTCAGCCCAAATATCTGGATGCTGGCCAGTCATTCCGCGAAAGATAGTGGTTAGGCGCTGCTTAATTATTCGACGTGCTTCTTCAAAGCTGACTCCCTGAAGGTAAACGGGTCCTATGTTTGGAATGAAAATAGAGCCATTATGGTCAATTTTAAGCTTGTATATCTGCTGACTGGCTCCCGAGACGTTAATGGTCAGCTCATCATTCACACCAAGGACGTAGTCTTTTGGAATAGGGATATTGACAGATGGCTCAAAAGTCAGGTTTTTGGAATTGAATAATTGATATCCAAATATCTTTTTGACTTTATCACTTATTTTTATTTCAGCTTTTCTTGAATACTCTTCCCGATTTGTTATAGATTCCTCTTTATCCTCTGTAGAAGTACCTGAAATGGCTGATCCTTTCATGCGTTGGGTGAGTTGATCAATTTGTGTTTGAGTTGCCCCCTTTGTTTTAGCCAATTGAATAGCCTGATCCATGGTCAGACCTTGTTTGCTTGCTTGTTGAACCAACATTTGTATTTGCTGATCACTCATTGAATTGACATCAGTATTTGAGTTTACCTGTGCAGAAAGTTGGAAAGTACACAAAACCAATGCAATCAGATAGATTGATAAGAGGATTTTTTTTGACATAGAAAAGATTTTGCTTTATACTAGTTTGATTATTATACAATAATGTTCGTCACTCCCACGTATGGGTGCAACGATTTCAAATTATTTAATGGAAGTCGGTCTGACAATAATATAAATTAACGCTTCATTCAATGGAAAATTGTTGAATGAAGCGTTAATTTTTTGATTGATAAAAATCATAAAAGAAGCTTTTGCATTTATTGACCGATAAAATTTAGATGTTTATCAAGCTCTAACTAAAAATATTTACGATAATTTTAGATTCTAAATTTGAGTATATCGTATACAACTATTGTTGAATTTAACTAAATAGCTATTTGATTTCCCATGTTTCCAAAGTTCGTAAGAAGTCTTCCAGTTTTCGAGTAGGATGTTTTGCCTGAACTTCAGAAATCTGTTCTTTAACGGCTTCCTCATAAGTTGGAGCGTCAACATCTCTTATAACACCAAAGGCTACAGGAAGATCACCCGACATGGTTCCTAACTTAAAATGCAATGTGCAGTCCTGACATTTGGCATCGTGAATCAATATATCCTTTTCAGTGATTCCATTTTCTCCAATTTTGACCGATTTTAGGTTGAAGCCATCAATAATAAGTCCTTTATCATGATTCTTACCGTAAATCATAGGTTCTCCGTGTTTAAGAATTATTGTGCGGTCGGCGCGGACGTCTTTGTCTGAAATGGCTTTATGAGTTCCATCGTTAAAAATGACGCAATTCACCAAGGCTTCAACAACAGAAGTTCCTTTATGTCTTGCTGCTTGTATTAAAACTTCTTCTGTGGTTTTCAGGTCAACATCCAGTGCCCTTGCGAAAAAGTTCCCACGAGCTCCAAAGGTTAACTCTGCAGGACGGAAAGGATCTTCAACTGTTCCATAAGGTGAAGACTTTGAAATAAAACCCCGCCTTGAAGTCGGAGAGTATTGGCCTTTTGTCAGACCATATATTTCATTGTTGAAAAGTACAATATTGATATCAATATTTCTTCTGAGTGCATGGATAAAGTGGTTACCACCGATTGCCAAACAGTCACCGTCTCCTGTAATCTGCCAAACTGTTAAATCAGGATTGGCTGTTTTGACTCCGGTTGCGATGGCTGCAGCCCGACCATGAACTGTATGCATCCCGTAAGTATTGACATAGTACGGGAAACGGCTTGAACAGCCAATACCGGATATTACAGCGGTTTTATCTGGTGATACTCCAAGTTCTGCCATTGCTTTCTGAATGCTGTTCAAAATTGCATAATCTCCACATCCCGGACACCACCGGACTGCTTGGTCGCTTTTAAAATCTTGAGCAGAATATTTCTTTGTTTCCATTTTTTAGGCGTCTAAAAGAGTTTTAAAATGATCTATTAATTCTTGAACCATAAATGGTTGACCTTCAATTTTATTATATTTTAGTGGGACAATGCCGTCCACTTTGGCACGAAGATAACCTGCAAACTGTCCGTTATTAAGTTCGCAAACGACTATCTTTTTATATTTAGTAAGTACTTCCGCTGTATTTTTCGGAAGCGGATTGATATAATTAAAATGAGCCAATGCTACTTTTTTACCTTCTGCATTTAATTCTTCCACAGCTGAGTATAAATGCCCGAAAGTACCACCCCATCCGACAACTAACAAATCGGAGTCTGGGTTTCCCTGCACTTCAAGTTCTGGAATTTCATCTGCAATTGCATCAATTTTTGCCTGACGAAGATTAACCATTAGCTGGTGATTATTTGGATCGGTAGAAATAGCTCCTGTTTTGCTGTCTTTTTCCAGACCTCCAACACGGTGAGCAAAACCTTTTGTACCCGGAATCGCCCAATACCGTGAACCGTTTTCTGGATTTCTGAAATAGGGTTTCCAATAGGATTGCATACTTTCATTGACAAACGGAGGTTCGATTGCCGGATATTCATCCATGTTCGGAATTCTCCATGCAGAAGAACCGTTGGCAAGAAAAGCGTCAGTTAGCAAAATGGCAGGTGTCATGTGCTCAACCGCTAATTTTGAGGCAATAAAGGCATAGTCAAAACAGTTGGCTGGTGTGCTTGCTGCAACAACAACACAGGGGCTTTCTCCGCTTCGACCATACAAAGCTTGTATCAAATCTGTTTGTTCTGTTTTTGTTGGGAGGCCGGTAGAAGGACCGCCACGCATAACATCTATGATAACTAAGGGCAATTCGGCCATAATTGCCAGATTTATAGCTTCACTCTTTAGAGCCAGACCTGGGCCTGATGTTGAAGTTGCTGCCAGATTCCCTGCAAAACTTGCCCCAATTGCTGTGCATACTCCTGCTATTTCGTCTTCTGCTTGTACGGTTTTGACACCAAGGTCTTTTCTTGCAGAAAGTTCTTGCAATATTTCTGTGGCAGGAGTGATTGGATAGCTTCCCAGAAATAAAGGCAAACCGGATTTTTCGGATGCGGCAATTAAACCCCAGGCTGTTGCCTGATTGCCCTTAACATCTGTATATGTACCTTTTGGTTTATCGATTGCATCAACACGATAAGTTGAGACACTAGCATGTGTATTGCTTCCATAATTGAAACCATCAACCAGAACCTTAAGATTTGCTGCTAGAATTGCAGGTCTTTTTTTGAATTTATTTTTCAAAAGGTGCATGGCATTATCGACTGGAATATTGAATAACCAGCAAAGCAAACCTAACGAAAACATGTTTTTACATCTTAAAATACTTTTAAGATCCATTTCGCTGTCAGCAAGGCTTGCTTTAACCATAGTTGAAATAGGTGCACTTATAATTTGAGCACTTCGAAGGTCTAACTCTTCAATTGGATTATCGGTTTTATATCCTGCTTTACTATACCCGCTTTCGTCAAAAGAATCCTCATCTATTATAATGATTGCATTTGACTTTATATGTTTCTTATTTACCTTTAATGCTGCGGGATTCATAGCAATTAAAATATCTGCCAGATCTCCAGGTGTGTAAATTTTTTTGGATCCCACGTGAACCTGATAACCGGAAACACCACCTAATGTGCCATGAGGTGCACGAATCTCAGCTGGATAATCTGGAAATGTGGAAATTTCGTTTCCTGATATAGCCGAGAGGTTAGAAAACAGGCTTCCCGTAAGTTGCATCCCGTCTCCCGAATCTCCAGAGAAACGAACAACTACTTTTTCTAATGATGTTATTTTTGCTGTATCTGCCATAGTTAAATCGGATAAAACTGATAGGGGTAATTTTTCAATGCACAAAGGAACGAAAAGTTATTAATTATTGCAAAAAAATAAGAAAAAAAGGCCTTATTACTGCATTTAAATACGAATATTGCATTTATTCTGCATAAAAAAGCTCCTCAAATTTATTTGAGGAGCTTTTTTATGACATTTATAAATTTAAAGTTCGTTGTTTAAATCCATGGTATTTTCATTTTCGTTGTTTTCTTCTTTATGAGCTTTAACTTTATGTGGCTTTTGATTGCCAAAATTCCATGTTAAGTTAAGCCTGAAGCTACGACCGAAAAATTGATTGGAAGTTTTTTGATAAAAAGAATCTCCAGTAGTGGTGTTTTCAAATTTAAAAGAATTGAGCAAATTACGTGCATTTATAGAAACCTGAAGTTTTCTGTCCAGAAAAGTTTTACGCAGACCTAAATCTAAAGTATAATTTCCTAAGGTTTTTCCTTGTGCAGCCAAATGTGGAGCAGTATAGAATCCGGAAATTTCACTAGACAGGCCTTTTGGAAGCGAAAAAGTCGCGTTAATTCTTGCATTCCAGGATAAACCGTTAGTGCCATTGTAATAAAGATCTCTGTAGGTGAAGCCTTTCATGGTCTCATAATAAAAGTCTACAGTTGATGTTGTCTCAATAATTTTTGTAAATTGATCTTTTGCAACTAATTCAAATCCGGAGGAGGTTGCATCGGTTGCATTCGAAGGACTTTGATACATAATTCCATTATCTAAATAGCTTACGGTCTGAATAACTCCGCTTGTAGCACGGTGATAAAGAGTAGAGGAGAGGGTATGATTATCCCATGTCTGCATAAAATTCATTTCGTAAGAATTTGAATACTCGGGATTAAGAGCCGGGTTACCTATAAAAATATTGGTTGAGTCGGTAATATTCTCAAAAGGATTTAGAAAACGGCCACGAGGCCTGTTGATCCTTCTGCTGTAATTAAACTGAAGTTCACTCTCTTTTGAAAAGTTATAAGTGAGGAAAAAACTTGGGAAAAGATTAAAATAATGGGGGCTGAATTTTTCTGTATTTGCATTGGATGAATTAAGCAGGTCTGCTGTTGAAAAAGAAATATTGGTTTTTTCTCCCCGTAATCCAAGCTGATAGCCAAAAGCTGAAGATACTTTTCCGGATAAGGTTCCATAAATGGCATTGATCCATTCATGATAATTAAAATTGTTTGAAACATTTGGATTAGAAATTTCCCAATTGTCCCCAGATGAAATTCCGTTATAAATCTGGTCTTCGCTTTGAGTTTCCGACCAATCGCTTTTCAAACCGGTTTCGATTTTCATCAGATCTGAAATCTTATTCGTGTAGTCAAGTTGAAATTCTCCATTCTGACTGCTTGAGGGACTCGATTGCTCTTGATAACTTTTACCAGTTACATCACCGGAATTTGTCTGTTTGTAAGTATCATTTGACGTATTGGATCTTTTCCCATAGGAGAAGCTTGACTGAAGGCTATGGTTTTCACCTATTTCCCAGTTGTAATCAAGCGTTAAATTGTAGTTATTGTGGTCATTTTTACTAGTTGTGTTACGTAGATTTTGTTGTGTAAGATAGAAAGCCTTGTTCAAATAATCATAGGAAATATCGCTGGTTGTTTGAAAACTACCATCCATGATAAAGGTGGAAAGGCTCAATGTCTGTTTATCTGTTATATGATAATCCATTCCCCCTCTAAAAAAAAGTCCGTCCATTTCAGTGGTACGTTTTGAATTAGAGTTTAAATAGCTGGTGTCAATCAAACTCGTTGAGGCGTCTGTTGCATAAGTTTGCCGATTGGTATAGCCTGTTCCTTTGTTGGAATTATTTCGCATTCCAATATTCCCATAAAGATCTATTTTGGAACTGCTATAATTAATATTTCCTCCCAACTCATATCCTTTGGGGTAACTTCCACCAACGCGGACACTTCCAAAGTGTCCGGCTTTCCTATCCTTTTTTAAGATAATATTAATGATTCCTGCTGAGCCTTCAGGACTATACTTTGCAGATGGATTGGTTATTACTTCGATTTTTTCAATACTTTCTGCCGGCATTTCTTCAAGGACTTGTCCCTGATTGTCAGAAGATAACCCGGAAGGCTTACCATTAATCCAAACGGTTACAGCGGTACTGTTTCTTAGCGAAACAGTTCCTTCTTCATCTACCTGAACAGAAGGAATATTCTTTAATAGGTCACTTGCACTTGCTCCGGCGGAAGAGATGCTTTGATCAACCGAAAAGATCTTCCGGTCAATCCCGAGCTTCATGGAAGAACGTGTTCCTGATACCTCAACCGCTGTTAGATTCTTTGAATTCACATTCAAAGATATCTTTCCCAGATTTAATCCATGATTAGTTGTTACATTTATTTTCTGGATATATGGCGTATAACCTATTAGATCTGTTTGAATGCGGTATGCACCTGTAGTAATATTCTCAAAAGCAAAAGAGCCGTCTTCTTTCGTGCTAAATGCCTTCAACGGGATAGTAGAATTAGTTTTAAATATTGATACGATCACAAACTGAATTGGATTTCCTGTTTCTTTATCAACTATAATTCCTTTTATCGCTGTGGAATCTGTAGGTTCAGCCTGTGAGAATTGATTTGCAAAGCAGAGGAAAAGTGCAATGAACAATAGTAATTTTGAATTCATGTAGTTGTTTTAATTAAAAATAAAAAAAGCATTCCGAATTGATTAGAATGCTTTTCAAAATAAAGGTTTAATGGTCTGTCTTGTTGTGGAATGCTCCTATTGTGGTTTTTTAACTTAAAACGAAGCTTTGATGCTGTTCGGGAATCTCTATATGATGAAATCCTTTTTTGTATAGACGATCTTTGAAGGCTTTCTGAGACTCTGGCTCTCCGTGGACGATAAACAATTTTTTCACCTCATCGGGTTCCAGGCAGGAAAGATACATGTACAAATCTCTGTAATCAGCGTGTGCAGACATAGATTCAATTTTTTGTATTTCGGCATTTACCGGAAAAACTTCTCCAAAGATAGTCACTTCATCCGGATTTTCTTTCAATCTTGCCCCCAAAGAATTTTTTTCGCAATAACCAACCATTAAGATTGTCGTGCTTGGATTGGAAATATTATTGGCAATATGGTGTTTAACCCTGCCGGCTTCGGCCATACCTGATGCAGAAATAATTACACACGGTTCCTTGGATCCGTTTAGTGATTGAGATTCCCGTTTGTCTTCGATAAAATGAAGATTTTTAAAGTCGAATGGATCATTGTCAAATTTCATGATTTTTTGTACAGAAAGATTAAAACATTCAGGATGTTTTTTGACAATTTCCGTCACAGCCTTTGAAAGAGGACTATCTACGTAATATTTAACATCCGGGAGCCGTCCATCCAGTTCCATGTCGTTGAGTGTATAAAGAAGTTCCTGTGTGCGACCAACACTGAAAGCCGGAATAATCAATTTACCACGTTTGCCAATGCATGTTTCGACGATGATATCACGCAATTTTTCTGACGTGTCACTAATTTTGTTATGTAAACGATTCCCATAAGTAGATTCTACAATCATGTAATCTACCTGAGGAAAAATTGCAGGAGAATTTAAAATTGGATCACCATATCGGCCGACATCTCCACTAAAGGCGATTCTTGTAATTTTCCCATCTTCTTTAATGGTAAGGTAAACAGTCGCCGCACCTAAAATATGGCCATTTTCAAATAGTTGTAATTCGATATTTTCGTCAATCTTATAAGGAGTTGCAAATGGTACGGATTCAAAAAATCGGAGCGCATTTTCTGCATCTTCAATATTGTATAGAGGTTCAACGGGAGGTCGGTTTTGGGCTAATCTTCTTTTGTTGATAAATTTAGTATCATTAGCCTGGATATATGCTGAATCTTTCAACAAAACATCTGTTAAGTCAAGTGTGGCTTTTGTGCTTAAGATCCGTCCGTGGAAACCATCTTTCACTAACTTTGGAATTAGGCCGGTATGGTCAATATGTGCATGAGATATAATCAGATAGTCTATATCCGACGGGTTAAACCCAAAATTTGAATTTAACTCGAATGTTTCTTTTCCCATGCCTTGAAACATTCCGCAATCAAGCAGAATATTTTTTCCATTGTTCAGAGTAATGAGGTGTTTCGAACCGGTAACGGTTTGCGTCGCACCATGAAATGAAATTTTCATGTGGATTATTTTGACTTGTTTTTCTTCAAAAATATACTTTTTTTGTATACGTTTTTATTATGTAGATGTTAAAAATACAAAATAGTCACATGCGATCAGGAACCTCAATGCCCAGAAGTCCCATTCCTGTCTTGATTACTCTTCCTGTCATTGCAGAAAGCCTAATTCTGAAAGTGCGCAGCGATTCGTCCATTTCTTTTAAAATGGAATAATCGTGGTAGAACTGGTTATATTCTTTAGCCAAATCATAAATATAATTAGCGATGATAGCCGGACTAAAATCTTCACCTGCTTCATGAACGATATCAGGGAAATTTGTGATTAGACGGATCAGATATAATTCCTTTTCGGATATTTCTGGTCCTGATGCTGAATTAAAAGTAATATCGATGTCAGGGTTTTCAGACTTTCGCAAGATAGACTGAATCCGGGCGTGCGTATATTGTATGAAAGGTCCCGTATTTCCATTAAAGTCAATTGATTCTTTGGGATTGAAAAGCATGTTCTTACGAGGATCAACTTTTAGAATAAAGTATTTCAAGGCTCCTAATCCAACCATGCGAGCTATGTCTTTGGCTTCATTTTCAGATAAACCGTCCAATTTCCCTAATTTGCTCGATGTGTCACGTGCCGTATTTATCATTTCATCAATTAAGTCATCCGCATCGACAATTGTGCCTTCCCTTGATTTCATTTTCCCTTCTGGAAGCTCAACCATACCGTAGGAAAAGTGTACCAATCCTTTTCCCCAGGAAAAACCCAGTTTGTCGAGTAATATTGAAAGAACCTGAAAATGATAATTCTGTTCGTTCCCAACCACATAGACCATCTTGTCAATAGGATATTCACTAAAACGCAAGTTTGCAGTCCCAATATCCTGGGTCATATATACAGAGGTACCATCGGCTCTTAACAAGACTTTTTGGTCTAATCCATCATCTGTCAGGTCAGCCCAAACAGATCCGTCTTCTTTTTTAAAAAATAATCCTTTTTCCAAACCTTCGAGCACTTTTTCTTTACCTAAGAGATAGGTTTGGGATTCATAATAGATTTTGTCAAAAGTGACTCCCAATTTTTTGTATGTTTCGTTGAACCCTTCATAAACCCAATTGTTCATGGTTTCCCAGAGTTCTCTGACTTTTTTGTCTCCTTTTTCCCATTTTACCAACATTTCACGAGCCTCAGACATGAGTTCAGATGCTGTTTCCGCCTCTTCTTTACTCATGCCTTTATTTTCAAGTTCAGCAAGTTCTTGTTTGTAATGCTTGTCAAAGGCCACATAATAGTTTCCTACCAGATGGTCTCCTTTTTTTCCCGAAGAAGTAGGCGTTTCTCCTTTTCCCCATTTTTCCCATGCCAACATTGACTTGCAAATATGGATGCCTCTGTCATTGACGATATTGGTTTTTACAACTTTGTATCCGTTGGCTTCCAGTATTTTGCTCAAACTAAAACCCAGGAAGTTGTTTCGGATATGGCCAAGGTGTAAAGGTTTGTTGGTATTTGGGGAGGAATATTCAACCATTACGAGAGAAGATTTCTCATTAGATGGCGTCAATCCGTATTGGATATCTTTATATGCTTTTTCAAGGGCATTCAACCAATAATTGGGGGATACGGTTAAGTTAAGGAATCCTTTTACGACATTAAAAGATTCTATTTCAGAAATGTTCTCCCGTATCCACTCTCCCAATTCCTGGCCAGTTTCATCCGGCTTTTTCTTTGAAATACGCAACAGGGGAAATACAACGAGGGTAACATCGCCTTCAAATTCTTTTTTTGTTGGTTGGAGCTGTATTTGTGCCGGATCAATAGTTTGTCCGTAAAGATCGGCGATAGCCTGAGGAAGTTTCTTCTCAAGAAGTTGGTTAATGTCCATTATGCCCAGATTTATTCAAAAATGCAAAGTTAGTGCAAATTCATAAATGCTGCAAACAACAACTGGAGATCAAAAAAAAAGCTACCCAAAAGAGTAGCCTTCAATAAAATTAAGTGGAATAACTTAAAACTGACTTGCCAATTCGGCTCCAGCTTTAAATTTAACAACTTTTTTAGCTGCGATCTTGATGGGTTGTTTGGTAGCAGGATTGATTCCGGTACGCGCTGCTTTTTGTACAACAGAAAAAGTTCCGAATCCAACAAGAGCAATTTTATCTCCTGCTTGTAAGGCTTCTGAAACACTTCCCAAAAAAGAATCAAGGGCTTTTTTTGAATCTACTTTGCTTAAGCCGGATTTTTCGGCCATGGCGGTTACAAGTTGTGCTTTGTTCATAGTAAAAATAGTATAAAAGTTAAACAAAAGAGGTTGAATCAAAATTAGTTATGGCAAAAGTAGGTTTTAATTTTATTAATGCAAGAAAAAGTGAATAAAAAATGCCGAAAAGAGCATTTTTTTATTAAAAACAATCTGCCGATAGACAATAAGCTTGCTTTTTTGTACTTTTGTTCTTGTTCTCAGTTAATTTAAACGCTACACCCTATCTAAATATGAGTGATTATCGTTCTTCTTCAGGTTTTATGTCCAACATTCCTGTTGTTACAAAAAACCTTTTAATAATTAATGTTCTATTGTGGGTTGCCTCTGCAACACTTCCTAAATTAGGCATTGACATCCAGGCATTCTTAGGATTGCACTATATTGGGTCTCAGAAGTTCTTGCTGAGCCAGTTAATCACTTATATGTTTATGCATGACCCTTATAGTTTCAGCCATGTCTTTTTCAACATGTTTGGGGTTTATATGTTTGGTCGAGTATTGGAACAAGTCTGGGGCCCGAAACGATTTTTGTTTTATTATGTGGTAACGGGCATTGGAGCGGCATTGGTTCAGGAACTTATGTGGTATACTGACATAAGGCCGTTTATACAGGCAATCGATAATTACAATGTGACAGGTGACGGTTCCGTCTTGTCTCATTATCTGAATATCCAGCGAGGTGTAATTTACTCTGCTGATGCTCTTGTCCAGGCTAAAGAGATGGTTTTGAATAGTATGCTTACAATCGGCGCATCGGGTTGTGTTTTTGGAATATTACTCGGTTTTGGAATGTTGTTTCCCAATACGCCATTATATCTTATGTTTGTTCCTATACCCATCAAGGCAAAATATATGGTGGTTGGTTACGGTCTTATTGAACTTTTTGCTGGTGTTGCAAATTTTTCAGGAGACAATGTTGCACATTTTGCCCATCTTGGGGGTATGTTATTTGGCTTCTTTTTAATTCGGTATTGGAAAAAGAAAGGAATTGGAAATGGCTTCTTTTTGGGATAGTCTGGTTCAGCGTTTTAAGCAGGGAACAATTGTAACAAGACTAATCTATATCAATGTTGCAGTTTTCCTGGCTCTTCGTTTGCTTTTGTTCATATTTGGCAAGTTTCAAATAGACGGAAACGGGTTGATGGCTCTTTTGCAAATGCCTTCTGACTGGTCATCTATCATCATAAAACCATGGACTGTATTTACTTATATGTTTGTTCATTTGAGTTTATTGCATGTTTTTATGAATATGCTTTGGCTCTATTTCTTCGGGGAAATGTTTCTTCGTTGGTTTAATGCCAGACAATTAGGCGGTTTGTACATTCTGGGGGGACTAATAGGCGGACTTTTTTTCGCACTTTTCTTCAATTTGCTTCCCATACGTAATGGAGAGGCGAATACGTGTTACCTGACAGGAGCATCGGCAGCGGTGCTGGCTCTTGGAATAGCCGTTGCCTGTTACAGGCCAAATGAACCAATCAGGCTGCTTCTTTTTGGAACGTTTAAGCTTAAATATCTTGCTATTACAATGGTTATACTTGATGCCCTGAGTTTGGATAGCAATAATGCGGGTGGAAATTTAGCTCATTTGGGAGGAGCACTTGCAGGAGTGGCTTTTGGCTTTTCACTTCGGAAGGGCATTGATTTAACCAGTTGGATTAACCCGATGCTTGGCTGGTTCACAAATTTGATTCCCAGACATCGCCGAAAAATGAAGGTTACTTACCGTCGTCCAAAACAAGAGAAAGTAAACAAAACGGTGGATTTGGAGCAGGCATACCGGGATCACAAAAAACAGGAAATGGATCAATTGGATATTATATTGGATAAGATTAAACAATCGGGTTATGAAAGTTTATCTAAAGCAGAAAAAAAACAGTTGTTTGATCAAAGCAAAAAATAATTTAATATATCAGCATTCAGAAATCGGGAATATTTGTCAAATAATATGAAATGAACGTTTTAAAAAAAATTGTAAATTCAGTTATACTGACAATAAATGTTGGAGTTGTTCTATCCATGATAATTTGTGGCTTTGCCTATAAATTAAAACCGGATTTTTCTTCTTTATCTCCTTTTCTATGTTACGCCTTTCCAATTTTCGCTTTCCTCAACCTTTTTTTTATAGTTTATTGGTTGGTAAGACTTAGACCCTGGATTTTAATTTCAATAATAGGTCTTATTCTTACTTTTAGCTCTTATAGAGCGTGGTTCCCTTTGAATTATCATGCAGATAAGAAGTCGGATAATAGTATTAAAATCCTATCGTACAATGTTATGTATTTTCAATATAACATAAAATCAGGACATGCCAACCTTCATCCGATCTTTAGTTATCTTCAGAATTCCAATGCAGATATTATTTGCTTGCAGGAGGTAGGTCCTGAATTCTTGCAGAAAGGCGCGAAATATAAAGAACTTCGGGATGCTTTTAAGAGCTATCGTTATGTGGTATCAGGAGCCTCTGAGAATAGATATTCGGTTGTTTGTCTGTCAAAGTTTCCGGTGATTTGCCATCACCGAATAAAATATGAAAGTAAATCGAATTCTTCTTTTTATTATGATATCAAAATAAAGAATGATACCATCCGTCTGGTTAACAATCATTTGGAATCAAACAAACTAAACAGTAAAGAAAAAAACAAATATTCAGACTTTATCAAAAAACGAGAATCCAATCAATTCGCTTCCGTGGCTGAAACGCTTGGCCTTAAGGTTGGAAACGCTTCCATTATAAGAGCTAACCAGGCTGATTCTGTTTCAAAGGTTGTAACCCAATCCCCTTATAAAGTAATTGTTTGTGGTGATTTTAATGATGTCCCCGGCTCCTATACCTATAGAACAATCCGTAAAGGCTTATTGGATTCATGGATTGAAAATGGAGTAGGCTGGGGAAATACATACCATGAAAACTTGTTCCTTTTCAGAATAGATTATATTTTGCATTCTCCAGATATTCTATCTTATGAAACGAAGGTTGATAAAGTAAAGCTGTCCGATCATTACCCCATTTGGGCTAATTTAGATATTCAATGAACGCTTTTTCCTGTTTTGCCGATGTTTTGCTCCCTCTGCCTTTAACGCACACTTTGACTTATTCCGTCCCGAAAGATTTGGCTGATAGGATAACGGTTGGAAGCAGGGTCATCGTGCCTTTGGGTTCAAGAAAACGCTATACGGGAATAGTTCTCAAAGTTCATGATTGTAAGCCAAATGGTTATCAAACAAAACCTGTATTTTCATTATTGGATGAAAAACCAATAATAAGAGCGTCCCAGTTTCGGTTTTGGCAATGGCTGGCTGATTATTACATGTGCACGATGGGGGAAGTGATGAAAGCCGCATTGCCTTCAGGACTGAAATTAGAAAGTGAGACGTTGGTTACCTTGGCAGAGGATTTTGAAGAAGTAACACCTTTAAAAGAGCGTGAAAAGAAAATATTAGATGTTCTGAGTCCGGGAAAAGAAGTCTCGCTGCAAAAATTGAGCTTACTTAGCGGCATTGCAAATGTCCTGCCTGTTGTCCATGAATTGATAGAGAAGAAGGCATTGGCTATTTCAGAAGGATTGCGATCTTCCTATAAAGCGAAAACAAAAACGTTTGTACACCTATGTGAGATTTATAGAAACAGGCCGGAAAGTCTTAATTCGTTTATGGATGCATCACAAAGATCCAAAAAGCAGATTGAGATGTTGCTTGTCTATCTGGACCTTGCCTGTATTTTTAAAGAAGGTACACCCATAGAGGTGGAGAAGAAGGTATTACTTGAAAAATCTGCTGCTTCTCTCGCTGTTCTTCAAGCCCTTTGCTCAAAGAATATTTTTGAATGCTATAGGAAGGAAATTGAAAATCCGGGTCTGTCTGAAATTAAAACGCGAGGTCTGTCCACTTTAAGTTCGAAGCAGGCGCTGGCTTTGAGCGAAATAAATACTTCTTTCAATGAAAACACGGCTTGTCTGCTACATGGATTGACTTCTTCCGGAAAAACCGAAATATATATTCACTTGATTCAGGAATGTATCCGTGCCGGAAAACAAGCTTTGTACCTGGTTCCTGAAATCGCACTTACGACCCAGTTGGCAGACAGGCTAAAAAGTGTTTTTGGAAATAAACTTGGCGTGTACCATTCAAAATTCTCTGATTCAGAAAGAGTTGAGATATGGAAAAACCTAATGTATAACCAAGATTATCAAATAATACTTGGTGTCCGTTCCTCTGTGTTTCTGCCCTTTGCATCCCTGGGCTTGATTATTGTGGATGAAGAACATGAAGGTAGTTTTAAGCAGCAAGATCCCGCTCCCCGTTACCATGCGCGGAATGCCGCCCTTATCCTTGCATCCCTGCATGGTTCAAAAGTGCTGTTGGGAACAGCTACCCCCAGTCTGGAAACTTATTATAACTCTCAGCTCGGCAAATTCGGATTGGTTGAATTGTTTTCACGTCATTATGAAATGGCAATGCCGGAAATCATAGCTGTTAATACAAAGGAGTTAAGGCGGAAGAAAATCATGAAATCATTATTCTCCCCCCTTTTAATGGAAAAAATGAGGGAGGCTTTGGCGAAAGAAAAACAAGTTATTCTGTTTCAGAACCGTCGTGGATACGCTCCAGTTTTGGAATGCAAAATCTGCGGTTGGGTGCCAAAGTGTGATAGATGTGATGTTTCATTGACCCTTCATAAATATCATAATAAACTGACTTGCCATTATTGTGGCTATGAACGCGATATTCCTGACATGTGTCCTTCCTGCGGATCCCCCGACCTTTCCACACATGGCTTTGGAACAGAGCAAATAGAGGAAGAGGTTAAAACATTTTTTCCAAATGCACGGGTTGCCAGAATGGATACAGATACAACGAGAAGCCGACATTCATACGAACGGATTATTCATGATTTTGAATCAGGGAACACGGATATTCTGATTGGAACTCAGATGATTTCCAAGGGCCTTGATTTTGAAAATGTAAGTATTGTCGGGATTTTAAATGCCAACCAGATGTTGAATTTGCCGGATTTCAGAGCCTATGAGCGGTCTTTTCAATTAATGGCACAAGTGAGTGGACGTGCCGGACGCAAAGGAGAACGGGGAACAGTGATTATCCAAACATCTGATCCTGACCATGATGTCATCAAAGACGTTATATCAAATGACTATAAATCCTTCTATTCCAGAGAAATGGAGATGAGAAAACGATTTAATTATCCCCCTTTTTCCAGGATCATTCAATTGCATTTTAAGCACAGAGATGTTTCCGTCGTCCGTCGTGCAGCATTTTATTATGCAAATATCATCCGTCCCATCTTCGGTCAGCGTTTATTAGGCCCAGACCAGCCTCCTGTTTCGCGAGTCAATAATTTTTATTTGCAGCAACTTCTTTTGAAGATTGAAATAGAGGCTTCTGCTTCCAAGGTAAAAGAGATTTTAAATAATGCACAGGATCAATTCAGACAGGAACCTGATTTTAAATCGGTCCAGCTTTATTTTGACGTTGACCCGGTTTAGAAATGAACCTTGCGTGTTCCCTTTGTCTTTTTGTCTTTTCCGGAATCAAATAGAAGATAAATACAAAAAATGTTTATAATTGCTCTCAAAATTGCAGAAGGAAAGGCTTTTTTCTACATTTGCAATTCCTTCTCTAAATAATGTAGTTTTATAAACAAAGAAATATGAAGCTTTTCTCTAAAAATTCTCCTCTACTGGCAATTCTTTGTATCGGAATAACTTTTTCTTTTTTGGCATGCAGCAAAACTTCTGAAGATGTCAGTGTTACTACATATCAGGTAACAAATATAACTTCAACATCCGGAACTATACGGGGTACCGCAACTGTTGCCGGATCTAGCCTGACTATGTCCGGCATCGTTTTTTCAACGGTGAAGGTCTATCCGACAGCCGATACTTGCAGATATATAACAAGCGCAACTCCTTCGACCGATTTTACGATTACCCTTAAAAACATGAGTCCCGATTCGATGTATCATTTCCGTGCGTTTGTACGTACGCCTGATTCTATTTACTATGGAGCTGCCTATTCCTTTAAGCCGGCGGGTATTTCTATTGATGTTGTTCCTGTGAAAGGAGATACCTTTAGGATGGGTCCGATAACTGTACTGAAGTCTGATACGGATAATATTCCTGTACATTTGGTAAAGTTAAATGATTTTTCGATTGGAAAATATGAGGTTACGAATACTCAATTTGCATTATTCCTGAAAAGCCGCTGTGTAACAGACCCAGGGTACTGTGTTACTACAAGCGGCATAGCTGAAAGAATGATTTATGCCAATCCTAAAGGATTGTATTATGACCTTGACAGCGGATACTGGGCGGTCCATAAAGGATATGAAAATCTGCCGGTTGTCAATGTAACATGGTATGGCGCAAATGAATTTTGTCTGTGGGCAGGAGGAAAATTGCCAACAGAAGCACAGTGGGAATTTGCCGCCAGAGGAGGAAATTCAGTTCATGAATATGACTATCTCTATAGTGGAGGAAATGACTTGGGTGATGTTGCCTGGTATGCGACAAATGTTAAAAGCCAGACGGGTCAGTATAATATACAAGTTGGTGGTGGTAAGGCACCCAATGTACTGGGCATCTATGATATGAGCGGAAACGCCTCGGAGTGGGTTTTTGACTGGAAAGACCTTTACTGGAACAGGTCTCTGACTGATCCTACCGGTTTGACGGATGATGAGGCTGAGGTTAAAGATGTGATATATAAAGTCAGAAGAGGGGGAAGCTGGGCTGACACAGACTCAGCCGCTTTGCGTGTTTGCAAACGATCTTATGCTTTGCCTACCGTAGGTACAGGATCAATCGGTTTCCGCTTCGCGAAGTGATAGAAGCAAGATGCTTATACAAATTGCCTGCGTATGTCTGCAGCTATTTTCTCCATTTCTTCCGAATCAAGATTTAACTTCGGATTGGAAAAGAGTAAATCGGATTCATTTTGTATCGGCACCAGGTGAATGTGTGCATGAGGAACTTCCAATCCGATAACCGCAGCACCGATACGTTTGCAGGGAATGGCTTTTTTGAGGGCAATGGCTATTCTTTTTGCAAAAAGATTAATTTCTGAAAATTCACTGTCTTCCATATCAAATAAATAGTCAATCTCTTTTTTAGGGATAACCAAAGTGTGTCCTTTTGTCAGTGGATGAATGTCCAGGAAAGCGAAATATTTTTCGCTTTCTGCAATTTTGTAACAAGGAATTTCTCCAGCTACGATTTTACTAAAAATACTTGCCATGATAAAGCCTATTTCGCGAGTTCAATCTTTTTTATTTCAAAGGTGAGGACACCCACAGGAACAGGAATGTCTACAACATCTCCAACTTTCTTTCCCAGTAAACCTTTAGCGATTGGCGTGCTTACTGATATCTTCTTTTCTTTCAGATTGGCTTCGGATTCGGAGACAATGCTATATACAATTGTCTGTTTTGTCTTTGTATTTAATAAGGTGACAGCAGTCAGTATTTGTACGTTATCTGTGTTTATTTTGCTTTCGTCCAAAATGCGGGCACTTAAAAATAGAGCTTTGAGTTGGGAGATTTTCATTTCCAACATTCCCTGGGCATCTTTTGCAGCATCATATTCTGCATTTTCGGATAAATCTCCTTTATCTCGTGCTTCAGCAATTTGTTGTGAAATATGCGGGCGTTCAACTGTTTCCAGCTGTTCTATTTCTTTTTCCAATCTTTTATAGCCCTCTTCGGTCATGTAGCTAACTGCCATATTAAGAATCCTCCTTTTGGAATTAAATTTTCGATTTTACATATAAAACAAAAAGAATTCCGGCCGGAACCGGAACTCTTATTTAGATTTATACAAAGATAAAAAGAATTAACGATTTGTCAAGTACTAATCGCGTGTTTTAAAACATATTTTACATGAAAGCTTCAAAATCTTCACCTTATGGCCGAGGTCATCCTCTCTTGTGTGTAAATTGTCAGCTTGCTGTCGGTAAATTAAGGAAGGTCTCTTCTATGGTACACCATGTTGTGCTCCTGTGTACACCATGGTGTACTGATCAACACACCACGCTGTACCGACATGCACACCATGGTGTACCAACCAACACAGCGTGGTGTACATCAATAAGCACAGTCTGTTCTCCGGCAAATGGTGAGGGACAAATCTCAAACGCTATTTGTCAAATTTCTCAAATTGATTGAATCGACTTGTACGTTTTCCCAATCGCTGGTTTGCATAAGCCGTTGGCTCTTTTATAATGGATTTTAAGATTTTTAAAGAGAATACATTCCCTCTGAAATTGAAAACCTTGCATTTAATTTATTAACTTTGCACGAATTTATGGAAAAAAGAAAAGACAATTTAAAACTAGACGCTTTTTATGATTAACCCGATTGTCAAAACAATTGAACTTGGTGATGGAAGGACCATTACCATCGAAACCGGAAAATTGGCCAAACAAGCAGACGGATCTGTTATGGTTCGTATGGGTGACACGATGTTGCTTGCTACTGTTTGTGCTGATATAGATGCTACACCCGGTACTGATTTTATGCCTTTACAGGTAGAGTACAAAGAAAAGTTTGCCGCTGCAGGCCGTTTCCCAGGTGGCTTTACAAAACGTGAGGGACGTGCAGGAGACTCGGAAATTTTGGTCTCACGTATGGTCGATCGTGTTTTACGCCCTCTCTTCCCGGAGAATTATCACGCAAATGTTGTTGTTAATGTGATTCTCTTCTCTGCTGATGATAAAGATATACCAGATGCATTGGCCGGTTTGGCCGCTTCTGCAGCTATAGCTGTTTCAGACATACCTTTCAACGGACCTATTTCTGAAGTCCGGGTTGCCAGAATCGGCGGACAATATAAAATTAATCCTACATTTCAGGAATTGGAAAAGGCCGATCTTGACCTGATGGTTGGTGCCACCTATGAAAATATCATGATGGTGGAAGGCGAAATGAAGGAGTTGCAGGAATCCGATGTAATTGAAGCTTTGAAGGTTGCCCATGAAGCAATCAAAATTCAATGCAAGGCCCAGGTGGAACTTACTGAGCTGGTTGGCAAGAAAGAAAAACGTACTTATTGCCATGAAGTAAATGACGAGGACCTGAGAAAAGATGTTTGGGCAAAAACTTATGATAAGGCTAATGTCGTAGCTGCATCATGCAATACAGATAAAAAATCAAGAGCAGAAGGCTTTGGCGGTATTCTTAATGAATATACGGCAAATATGACGCCGGAAGAAGCTGCTGAAAAGAAAGAAATGGCTGCCCATTACTACCATGATGTTGAAAAAGAAGCTATGCGTCGCAGTATTCTTGATGAAGGCAAACGTCTTGATGGCCGGAAGACGACAGAGATTCGTCCTATTTGGTGTGAAGCCGGTCCACTGCCCGGTTGTCATGGATCTGCCATTTTTACCCGTGGTGAAACGCAGTCGCTGACTTCTGTTACACTGGGTACCAAGATGGATGAAAAAATGATTGATGATGTGCAGGATCAAAGCAGACAAAGATTCTTGCTCCATTATAACTTCCCGCCGTTTTGTACAGGTGAGGCTCGTGCAAGCCGCGGTATAGGACGCCGTGAAATTGGTCACGGAAATTTGGCTCACCGTGCCCTGAAAAATATGTTACCATCCGATTATCCTTATGTAGTCCGTGTTGTTTCTGATATTCTTGAATCAAACGGTTCTTCTTCCATGGCAACAGTTTGTGCCGGGACTTTGGCTTTGATGGATGCAGGTGTTCCCATTAAAAAACCGGTTTCCGGTATTGCTATGGGTTTGATTGCCGATACAAAAGGTGGCAAATACGCAATTCTTTCTGATATTTTGGGTGATGAAGATCATCTTGGTGACATGGACTTTAAAGTTTGTGGTACAAAGGATGGTATCACAGCTACCCAGATGGATATTAAGTGTGACGGTCTGAGCTTTGAGATTCTGGAAAAAGCTTTGATGCAGGCTCACGAAGGCCGTATGCATATTTTAGGTAAAATTACGGATACGCTTCCTGCTCCTCGTCCCGACTTGAAACCGAATGCACCAAGAATTGAAGTTCTTTGGATTCCAAAAGAGTTCATTGGCGCTGTTATTGGCCCTGGTGGAAAGATTATCCAAGGTATTCAAGAGGAAACAGGTGCTGTCGTGACTATTGAAGAAACGGATGGTCAGGGTCGTGTTGAAGTGTCTGCAAATAACAAAACGGTTATTGATGCCGCCTTGTTCAAAATCCGTGGTATTGTAGCTATTCCTGAGGTTGGTGAAACTTATCGTGGAAAGATTCGCTCGATAATGCCTTATGGTGCTTTTGTAGAGTTTATGCCTGGGAAAGACGGCTTGCTTCATATTTCTGAAATTGACTGGAATCGTCTTGAAACGGTAGAAGCTGCAGGATTGAAGGAAAATGATGAAATTGATGTAAAACTACTCGATGTTGATCCTAAAACAGGTAAATATAAACTTTCACACAAGGTTTTGTTGCCTAAACCGGAAGGTTATGTGGAAAGCCCCGCACGTGAACGCACTCCCAGAACCGATCGTGAACGCATTGAACGTCCGCGTCGCAGAGATAAGGAAGAATAGTCAGTCAGTGATATAATAGAATGGAAAAAGCCCACAGGTTTAAGAACTTGTGGGCTTTGTTTGTATTGGGATTTTTCGCCGATTATCGCTATCTTTGCACCCTCTTTGAGAAAAGAGCACATGTAACGACTTTGTGAAAGGTCTTGGGTTTTCAATTATTAAGCAGGTAAAAATGATAACAGTTAACGATCTTAAGGTTCAGTTTGGTAAACGTATTTTATTTCAGGATGTGAATCTTAAATTCACTACAGGCAATTGCTATGGAATCATTGGAGCCAATGGTACAGGCAAATCCACATTGTTAAAAGCTCTGAGCGGAGAAATAGAGCCTGCAGGGGGAACGATTCTTTTTGGTCATGGCGAACGTCTGTCGGTATTAAGCCAGGACCACTTCAAGTTTGATGCTTTTACCGTACTGGATACTGTTTTGATGGGACATGACAAGCTGTGGGCCATCAAGAATGAAAAGGATATTATATATAGCAAGACAGATTTTTCTGATGCGGACGGAATAAAAGCTTCAGAACTGGAAGAACAATTTGCTGAAATAAATGGCTGGAATGCGGAAAGTGATGCGGCCTCACTTTTAAGCGGACTGGGCATTAAGGAAGATCAACATTATATGTTGATGAGTGATCTTAGCGGTAAGGAAAAGGTTCGGGTTCTGTTGGCAAGGGCATTATTTGGAAATCCGGACAATTTGTTGTTGGATGAACCGACCAATGACCTTGACATGGAAACTGTCATGTGGCTTGAGAATTACCTCGCAAATTATGACAACACCGTGCTTGTGGTTTCTCATGACCGTCATTTCCTTGATGCTGTTAGTACGCATACCGTAGATATAGACTTCAATAAAATACAGCTTTATGCCGGGAACTACAGTTTTTGGTATGAATCCAGTCAACTGGCACTTCGTCAACAGCAAACACAAAACAAGAAGGCTGAGGAAAAGCGAAAAGAGCTGGAAGAATTTATTCGCCGGTTTAGTGCAAATGTTGCAAAATCACGACAGGCTACCAGCCGTCGAAAAATGCTTGATAAACTGAATATTGAAGATATTCAGCCTTCTTCGCGCCGTTATCCGGGTATCATCTTTATGCCCGAACGTGAACCCGGCAATACGATACTTGAAGTGCATGGCCTTTCTGCTATGGCTGATGGTGAAATCCTTTTCAAGGATGTGAATTTTAATGTTGAAAAAGGAGATAAAATATGTCTTCTCTCACGCGATTCGAGAGCCATGACCGCTTTTCTGGAGATCATAAGTGGTGAGCAGAAACCGCTGGAAGGTTCCTATAATTGGGGAATAACAATCACGACTGCCTACTTGCCTTTGGACAATACTTCTTTTTTCAATACGGATCTGAATCTGGTGGAATGGTTGGGACAATTTTCGGACGATACGAGCGAGAATTATATCAGAGGCTATCTTGGTAAGATGCTTTTCTCCGGAGAGGAGATATTTAAGAAAGCGTCTGTGCTTTCCGGAGGTGAAAAGATGCGATGTATGATTGCCAAAATGATGCTTAAAAATGCAAATGTCCTGATGCTTGATTCTCCGGCCAACCATTTGGATCTGGAGTCTATTCAGGCATTTAACAATACTTTGGTTTCTTTTAAAGGGAATGTGCTGATGTCTTCACATGACCGTGAATTTATACAAACGGTCAGCAACAGGATCATTGAACTTACACCCAAAGGCATTATTGACAAGATGACGGATTATGAAAGCTATATTTTAGATCCACTTGTAAAAGAGCAACAGGATCGTATGTACTAAAAATTCCAGGAATGAATATTTATGGTTCAGTTTCATCTTGATCATCATCATCTTCTTCGGACACAGAATTCACAAGAGACATGACTTCTTCTGCTTTTTCCAAATCTGCTTCGAATATGTGAAGCCTGATTCCACTGACACTGTTTGAGAGAATATTGCCAAGGATAGCACTATTTTCGTTACTCAAGAAACAAGGGATATTATTCGAGTCCAATGCTCCTTTTACAATGGAAGCTTGTCCGATGGAGTTGAAATCCATAAACACGATGGTCTTTTCTTTGTCCATAGTGATCGAAATTTTCCCCAAATATAGTTGAAAGCCTTCCCGATAACAAATGAAATGAATAATAAATTCTTTTCAATGGTGAAAATTCGGGTTTCCCTTTTTATGGTGGGAGTCTTTTGAGTGATGATTGCCCGGGTTGTACAGCGGTCCGTCTCCTACTTCTTCAGGCAGTGGCAGTCTATAAATCGTTTTGCCCAGAAACTTTTCGATTTTCTCAAAGTTGTCTTGCTCGTCCTCGGATATAAAAGAAATAGCAAGTCCGTCAGCACTGGCTCTTGCTGTTCTGCCAATGCGATGCACGTAATCTTCGGCATCGTGTGGCACATCATAGTTTATCACAACACTGATATCCTCAATATCAATACCTCTTGAAACAATGTCGGTAGCGACCAGTATATTTATCTTTCCGCTTTTAAAAGCTTGCATTGTGTTGTCCCGTTCAGATTGATCGAGGTCCGAATGCATCTCTGCAACAGGTAATTTCATTGATCTAAGTGTTCGGGTAACTTCTTTGACTTTGATTTTGGAGGAGGCGAAAATCAGGACTTTATCAGGTAAGGTTTCAGCAAACAGTTGTTTTACGAGAAAAGGTTTCTGTCTTTCATAACAGATATAGGCTGATTGCATAATCTTGTCATTCGGTTTGGAAACCGCAAGACGGATTTCAGCAGGGTTGTTCAGGATGGACTTGGATAATTCTCTGATTTTACCAGGCATGGTAGCGGAGAAGAGCATTGTTTGACGACGTCTGGGCAATTCATTAACCACTTGTCTGATATCATCAACGAAACCCATATCAAGCATCCGGTCGGCTTCATCAAGAATAAAATATTCGACTTGTGAAAGATCTATCAAACCGAGTTTTAAATAGGACAGCAATCTTCCTGGTGTGGCAATTACGATATCCACACCGGATTGTAATCCTTTTTTTTGTTTTTCCCATACAATACCGTCACTTCCTCCGTAGACAGCGACTGAGGAAACCGGAAGATAATAAGCAAAGCCGGCGACTTGCTGGTCTATTTGTTGTGCCAGCTCGCGTGTCGGAACCATTATCACAGCATTGATGGCATCTTCAGCATGCTCTGTCTTGACAAGGTTATTGAGGATGGGGAGTAAATAAGCAGCTGTCTTTCCGGTTCCGGTTTGAGCGCATGCTATTAAATCTTTCCCTTTCAATAAAATTGGTATGGCTTGTTCTTGTACAGGTGTACACTCTTGAAAATTCATGGCCCAAAGGCCGTCCAATACGTCTTCTTCTAAATCTAATTCGTCAAATGTCATATATCAATTGCATCAAGTAGGTAGTCCAAACAAACCAATCCTAATTACAAAGTAACGAAAAAAAGCTGGCATAATGAATATTATTGTGTTTTATTATTCCTTACATATTGATATTCAGCATTCTTGACTGAATTTATTAAATCGGAAATAATTTTAATAATAAAGCTCATTTACCTTACAAAAAGGAGAAGAAATGGAAGTATTTAGTCACATTTTGACTAATTTTGACAGGAAATGGTTAGAGATTGTCATGGAGAAAGAAAAATTAGGAACTAAAGATTTCTTCAGTATATTTGTCATTAACTTCTTCCTATGAAAGACTGGGACTTGCCACCTCGAACTATAGGATGTTCTACGATTTAGGATTTGGCTTAAGTCCTTACTTATTTGGATTTATTGTTCCATTCACAGGATATCGGACTTTATATTTGATGATGGGATTCGTTATACTTTTAGCCTTAATCCTTTACTACTTTTTGCATGGAAGGAAGGTGTCAAAAAACAGTTTTGAAATTAAATAAGCTTTTGTTCGTAGCCCCGCCGGGAATCGAACCCGAATCTAAAGTTTAGGAAACTTCCATTCTATCCATTGAACTACAGGGCCATCAGCCTTCTCCATCTCATTTATGCAGAAACGAAGTAGGATACTTTATTGTATTTGCAAAAATAAGGTTTTAATTTGACCCTGACAACAGGGCTTTTGATGAAGGGTTTGTTCAATTCCTGATTTTATCCTATCTTGCGTTTGGTTTTTTAAGATTGATATAATGTTGCACCATTTTGATGTTAGTGAAGAGGATATAAAAAAAGTTTTGGCAACCGCTTTGGGGAAGGGTGGTGATTATGCAGATCTATATTTTGAACATACTTTTTTTAATTCTGTCGGGTTGCGTGACGGAGAGGTAAATTCTACTTTTTCAGAAATTGAATATGGAGTAGGAGTAAGGGTATTGAACGGAGACCAAACCGGATATGCATATGTTGAAAATACAACGTTGGAGGATATGTTGAAGGCCGCTAATACTGCCGCCAGAATTGCCAATGCTGCTCCAAAGAATGTGGATCTTCCAAGTGCTCAAAAAATAGAGAGCAAGAACTTTTACCCCATTAAACAGTCTTGGGAGGATGTTTCCGTGAGACACCGAATCCCTTTTGTGCAAAAGTTGAACGACCGTATTTTTGCGCTTGATCCACGTGTTAACAAAGTAATGGTAAATCTTTCTGACAGTTCTTCTCATATTTTGTTTGTGAATTCTGAAGGTCTGTCATATTATGATTATCGTCCCATGGTTTCTTTGTCCGCCAGTTGTGTAATGCTTGAAAACGGAGTCTATGAAACAGGGCGGGCTTCCCGTTCTTTTCGCATGGGTTTCGAGTTTCTGACGGATGATTTAATAGAAGAAATAGCAAATGATGCCATTGACGAAACGGCCATTATGTATAAGGCAATCAAGCCAAAAGGTGGCGAGATGCCTGTTGTTCTGGGGGCAGGTGGTTCAGGCATATTTCTGCATGAGGCAATCGGTCATTCTTTTGAGGCTGATTTCAACAGAAAAGGCACGTCCATTTTTTCTGATATGTTGAACAAAAAGATTTGCGGAGATTTTATCAATGTTGTTGATGACGGGACAATACCATTCAATAGAGGGTCTGTTAATATAGACGATGAAGGTGTTGAAGGACAAAAAACTTATATTGTCCGGGAAGGCATACTTACTTCTTATTTGCACGATCGTTTGAGTGCTAAGTATTATGGCATTCCTTCAACTGGTAACGGCAGACGGGAATCTTTCCGTCATATTCCTATTCCCCGAATGAGAGCGACCTATATGGAGAATGGCAATGCAACTGAAGCGGACATGATCGCTTCTGTTCGAAAAGGTGTTTTTGTCGATTCTTTCACCAATGGGCAGGTTCAGATTGGTGCCGGTGATTTTACTTTCTTTGTGAAGTCCGGGTATCTGATTGAAGATGGAAAGCTTACACAACCAATAAAAGATATAAATATCATTGGGAATGGCCCAAAAGCTTTGGCTGATATAACAATGGTATCAAATAATTATTTGATGGATAATAGTACGTGGGTATGCGGAAAGGATGAACAAAGTTGTCCTGTTACCTGTGGAATGCCGTCTGCCTTAATCCGTAAGTTAACGGTCGGTGGTATGAATTAAGTTTTCAAAGTAAGCATATATGATATCAAACGAATATAAAAAACTGGCTAACTGGGCGATGAGTTATTGTACGAGCCAAGGATGTCAGTCTGTCCGGGTTTCTGTTTATTTGGGCTTGGATACTGATTTTAAAGTCCGGGACAGAAAGTTGGAGAAGCTTCAACAATCCACTGAAAATCAAATGACTCTGCAGCTCTTTGTTGATGGTCGTTTCGGCTCTTTCTCCACTAATCGTATAGAAAGAAAAGAGTTGTCTAAATTTATTGACAAAGCGATAGAGTCCGTTCGATTTTTAGCTGCAGATAATAATCGTCAGCTCCCCAATGTTGATTTGTATTATAAAGGAGAAGGAAAAGATTTGGCGCTTTATGATCCGAATATAAATATAATAGGGACAGACGAGAAAATTCAATTGGCATTTGATGCAGCCAATGAGATTCTTGGGACAGATGACCGAATCCTTTCTGTGCAATCTTCTTACAATGATGGAAGTTCTTTTGGTTATATAATTTCGAGCAATGGTTTTGAAGGGGAAACAGCTGTAAGTTATTTTTCAGTTTCTGTGAGTGTTTCCGTTAAAGGCAAGGGTGAGTCCAAACCAGAATCATTTTGGTATCATCAGGCGCTTTATTATGATGATCTTATTAAGTCCGGAATTGGTAAAATTGCACTGGAGCGTACTTTGCAAAAAATCGGTCAGAAAAAGATAGAATCGGGTAGTTACAGTATGTTGGTAGACAATATTAATAGTGGCCGTTTATTGTCACCGGTACTTTCTGCTTTGTACGGTTCTGCACTGCAACAAAAGAATTCTTTTTTACTGGATAAAAAAGATCAGAGGGTATTGTCTGAAAAAGTAACGATCATTGATGATCCTCATATTCCTCATAGTTTTGGAGCACGTTATTTTGACAATGAAGGAGTAGCCACTCAAAAACGATATATTTTTGAAAGAGGCGTGTTGAAGACTTATTTTATCGATACCTACAATGCTTTAAAAATGGATTTAGAGCCTACGATTGCTAGTCCGTCTCATTTGCTTGTTGAAAATGGCAACAGAAATATGGAAGAAATGATTAAGACACTAAAGAAGGGAATACTGATAACTGGATTTAATGGTGGAAACAGCAATAGCTCTTCTGGAGATTTTTCATTTGGAATAGAGGGTTTTCTTATTGAAAACGGAAAATTGGTACTTCCTGTTTCTGAAATGAATATAACGGGCAATATGCTGACTTTATGGAATAAGCTGATAGAAATCGGGAATGATCCGCTTTTAAATGAAGCTTATCAGATACCTTCTCTTTTATTTGATGAGGTTGAATTTAGTGGATTGTAAATGAATAAATTAAAAGGTTTAATCAAATATCTCCTGCAAAACATCAAGAGATTTGATTGTCTGGAATTCGACCAGATGTAAACGGTAATAATTCAGTATTTGACGTAAAACCTCTACTCTTTGGTGATGTTCAAATTTGAAGGCCTGCATATTGTCGAAATTCATGTGCATTAGCTGTTCAAAACCTACTGCCTGTTCTGGCGTTAGCCAAGCGTTATGTATGGGACGAGAAGGAACAAAAACTCCATCTATGAGATCGAAGTACCATCGAGGATGTAGTCCTTCGATATTTGGATAAAAACCTAAATACCGCGTAAGCTTGATTAGAAAAACCAGATGAAAGTTTGCGAGTCCTTTTTCGCATGAATCTAAAAACTGAATGGAGCGCAAAATGTAATCAAATAAAATCGGATTTTTTTCCGTCTCCCGCAAGGAACGGTATAGAACTTCTGCCAGAAAGAGGGATACAGCATTCTTGGCTGGATTGAAAGGGATACCTGTGAAAGTGTACAGGCAACGTATATCTTTTATACGTTGTAATTGCCGGTTCCCTTTATGATCGGCTTCAATTTCAATTAAAGACAATGGTTGAAAGAAGGCACTTTTAAGGTTGGATTTTTTGCTGTGCATATTTCTGGTCAAATAGCTCATCCGCCCGAATTCATCTGTATACAGATGTACGATATTGGTTGTGTCGTTGTGGGCGAAACAATGTAATACAATGGCCCTTATTTTAATCAACATAGTATCTGTCGTAAAGCTGCATTGCAAAATAAGCCGTAATAGTCTTTTTTAAAAAGAAACAGCACCGCCAAGGACGGTGGTAAAACCATGTACCTGATAGGCGTTCCAGACTTCGTAGCGTTGATCAAGCAAGTTGTCAACATGAAGGAATATGCTCACTTCTTTTGTGAGTTGATAGTTTGCGCCTATGTTTACGAGGTGCATGTCTCCCATCTGTTTACAAAAATCATTTGCAGTTGGTGCATATCGAGCAGCTTCCACTTTATAATCAATAAAAAGGTTTGTTTTATCATCAATAGAAAAATCTGCTCTGAGGTGCATTTCAATTCCCGGTTTATTCCAGGCTTTACGTCCGTTTTCTTTCAGTAATTTGTCTATTTCATCTGTTTCACTAAAATTTAGGTATGTGTTGAAATAGGTTTCACCCAGGATAGTTACAAATTCATTCCAGGAATAAAGCCCGTTTACGCCGACCCTGAATCTGTTTGAGTTCATATACATGACGGAAAATATTCTACCATAACCATTATTTATTCCTTCTGTTGATCCTGAAGTGGCAGGGAAGGCATTGTAGAAGAAGGGCATATCTGTGGTTATATCATATCTGAATACAGGGCTGATTCGGAGATGTTGAGAGGGTCTGTAATCAATACTTGCGCTCAGGTCAATCGGTTTCCAGCAAGATTTTAGCCGAATGGAAGGGTCTATATATGGATTCATTTCAATGCCTTCACGATAGGATAAGGGCTGAACTCCACCATCAAGGGAGGCTTTAAATACGATCTTTTCACCCAATTGAGTTGACGCGGATGCGATAAGATTCCCTTTGACTCTTTCGTTTTCAAGAGAGGGTATGGACAACTTAACACCTGCTGAAAGCATCCATCTTTTATAAGTCATCTTCGCAAAAGGGTTGAATTCAAACCAGCTACGACTCTCAAAATTATTGTTTATCTCATTGGAATTGTAGGCTTGTGTTTCATTTGCAGGATAACTCACGGGCGAATTGTAGCTGAAACTGCGCATTTGTCCATTAACTCCAATATGGATTAAACTACTGAAATCATAATTTATGCTTGCCCGTAGAGCAAGTTCATTTTCAAATCCGCCTTTTGTTTGGTCTGGACTCGATGTTGCTGATGAAACCCCGTTTCCTAACTTAAAAAGGTCATCTTTCGCATTTATAATATAAGAGAACGGTTGGTCCTGATTTTTTGATTTGATGCCAAAACCAAATCTGGTATCAGAAGACCATTGGCCATCAGGAACCTTTAAAGCGTTTGAGCCAATAGAATCTGTTCTCCATGTGCCATAGTAATTCCATGCATCGTATTTTTCAGAAATAGTTGCATCAATTTCTGCATTATCAATATAAAGTTTATAAGTGCCCAATAAAATATTACTGTTCGTATAGGCTTTATTGGCTTCACCGGAAGGAAGGACTATGTCTCCGAAAATAGAACGATGGAGGAAGGATATATCAAGAACTTGTTTGGATTCACGAATGAGATTTATTTGTCCATCTCCCAAGAATGAACGACGACTTCCTACTCCGAGACGCAAATAGCCAAATTGATCTGCTGAAGGAAAAGTCGTTTTGAGCGATGCGGCCGGGAGTGGAGTATAGTCTCCTCCAACAACAGTTGGATTTCCGGCAGTTGTGAATTCCAGAGGCTGTTTTTCATTGGATTGATTTTCAATATCAGGAAGTTGAAGAATCTTTTCCGCTGTATCAATAACAGGTTTATATTCTTTTTCTAAAACAGGATTCTGTTGAAATGACGTGTCCTTTGTCGTTTTTTTTGCACTCAATGGAAGACAAAGGCAACATATTCCCAATAATAATATAGTTGTTTTTTTCATTTTTATTATTTGCTTCGTTTAGCTATAGCGCTCAGACGCCTGGAAATCATTTCCTGAATATCATCGACTACTGTGTAGTTCTCTTTTAAACTTAATAGGTATTGTTTAGCCTGATAATCATTTTTTTGTTTGATGTTTATATCGGCGAGTAATATATAACTTATTGCAAGCCAATAAGATTGAGATGTCCCCTCTTTTATAAAAAGTTGGATGAGTTTTTCAGATTCTTTTAAATTACCTTGTTCAAAATAGTAGTCTGCAAGTCTATAACGGGCTTCAGCTCCGTAAACAGTTTGTGCCTCAATGGATAGATCATTGAGATCAATTTTGGCTTTTTCTTTTTGACCGCTATTCAATAAGGATATAGCTCTATAATACTTTGATTCACGTAACAAATCTTCGCTTAAGTCCGAATTGCTTATTAAGAGGTCTGCAGTTGCAATTGCTTCTTTGTTTTTATTCAAGAAATGCAGACATCGAAGTTCCCCTATTTTGGCCTTGATAAGAATATTACTGTTTGTTGAAAGTGTTTCTATTTTTTCATAATAAGCCAATGCTTTTGAATAATCTTTATCTGCATAAGTGGCCTCTGCCATTGATTGCACAGAGTCTGCAAGACTGTTTTCGGAAGGCAATGGTTCCGCTGCATTTGAAAGAAGGGTATCATTTTTTTCCTCTCCAATGGTGTCTTTATTAATACCAATCACCTTTAGATTGTTTAAAGCAATTTGAGCTTCTGGACTATTGGGGTAGTTTTCGGCCACCTTTTTATAGGTCGCAATGGCATCTTCGTTTTTCCCTTGGTTGGAATATAAAAGTGCGACTTGTATTCCTGCTTTTGGCGAAAGCAAGCTTTCTTTAAAAGCACTTATTAGATGATTATAAGCTATAATAGCTTTGTCCGGCTTTCGCATCTGCTCATAGGTCTTGCCCATTTCGAAAAGAGCATCATCTGCATAATTAGATTGAGGAAAACGTGTTTCAAAGCTATTTAGAATATTGATTTTAGAATTGTATTCTTTACGAAGTCCGAAAATCAAGGATTTCTGATAGTCAGCATAATCATTTCCTCCTGGTGAATTGAGATCTGCATTTTGATAGTATTTCATGGCTTTTGTATAATCAACAGCCTGAAAATAGCAATCACCTATTCTGTTTAGGGCATCAGCATATGTTTTTTCATGCTTTATTTGTGCAACTGATACATATTTTTCATACCATTTAAGTGCTTCTGTATAGTTTTTCGAATTGAAATAACAATAGCCGAGATCATACAGCACAATGGGATATGCATTCGTTTTTGATGTATCCGGATTGTTAATGACGTTTTTGAAATCTTTGGAAGCTGCATCCATTTGATGAAGCTGATAATATGCTTCTCCCCTCCAGAAATAGGATTCAGAAGCAGACAACGACAAGCTTTCTTTTGCATTGATTGATTGTGAAAAAAGATCTGAAGCGTCCCTGAAAAACTTATTGTTGTATTTATCTATACCCATCAGAAAAAGCAATTGACCTTTTGCTTGCAATAACTTTTGGTTTGGAAGTGCTATCTTTTGAATTTCAGATAATGAAAATTCATAATTTTTAGAAGAAAGAAACATATTAGCCAAGTATCCATCTACATTATCTTTAAATTCGGATTTTGGGAAATCGTCTAAAATAAGCCTGAAAGCTTTAATTTGATCATTAAATGAGAGAAATGACGTTTCATAGTTTAGTAATGCATAATTGTATAAGGCTTTTTCTTTAGTGGATTTATCAAAATCAGATAATGACGCTTGCTGAAAATTTGTTCTGGCCAGGTCTTTTTTGTTCTGTTCCAGATAGCATAACCCTAAGTGATAGGTTGCGCTTTGAAAAAGTGCATCATCAGACTTGTTGACCTTTAACAGATAGTCTATGGCTTCATTATAGTTTTTTGAAATATAATTATTTACCCCCATACGGTAAAAATCCGGCCTTCGTATTTGAGGATTAAGGGAAAGGTAATCTTTATAATATTTCTGTGATAGGATATAATTTTTTTTTGAAAACCAAGCGGCTCCCATTAATCGGTTCAACTCTGTTTTTTGATCCAATGCTGGATTTTTTGTAAGAAGCTGCTCAGCTTGGTCTAACATTTTATCATATTGTCCGTCAAGATATAATAGCTGAAGGTTAAAATAAGGAACGGCATTTTTATACTGAGAATGGTCTGATATTTTATTAAATTTTATCATGGCATCCTTCATCTTTCTTTCCGTGTAATCTATATAAGCTGAGAAATAAGTCGCCGAGCCAACATAACGGTTTTCTCCGTTCATCAATTTCCCGAACATTTTGCGAGCTGTTTCACTATCGCCCATTAGTAGGGAAACATAAGCAACACGAAACCTAAAATCATTTAACTCTTTTTCGGCAAAATCATTTTCAGAACAATGTTGAAAGAATTCTGAAGCATCTTTATACTGTCTGGCATTCAACGCACAACAACCCAAAAAATAATACATCTTGGGAGAATGAGGCGACGATGGATATTTTTCAAGGAAATGTATTAAGAGGGTACTTGTCTCTCGTTTGTTGAGTTCATAAGCTGAGGCTGCTTGTAAAAAGCTGGCTTCCTCAATAAGTGAAGGGCTCTCGGATTTTTTCAACCATGTTCCTATCGTGCGGTAACAACTTGGATATTCTTTTTCATGGAATTGTTCTGTTGCAAGATAAAAAAGATTATCGGGGTCTTCGTTTGCCCGAATACCTTGAGAAAAAACAACATTGTATGAAAGATATAAAAAAAGTCCTGCTAAAACGATTCGCTTCATTTGATGCTTTTTAAGAATGCAATGATACCTTTTTTTATTGATTCTAGCCCAAATTCGTGAGGTGAAATTATGTTTAAAGGTACAAAAAAAGCTTCAGAAACATCATCTCCTGCCTTCATCGATTCAAGATTCTCCACATTACACTTGAAGAGAAAGTCAATAGTATGAATTGTCATGCCCGAATATAAATATAGATTCGGAATGGACTGAACATAGGTGACGTCTATGATTGAAAGATTAAGTTCCTCTTTTATTTCACGGCGTAAGGCATTTTCGATGGTCTCATCCATATCTACAAAGCCACCGGGTAAATCAAGTGTCCCTTTAGCTGGTTCCCGACCTCGCCGACAGACCAGCAAATCACCATTTTTATTTTGAATAAATGCAGCCACTGAAGCAGAAGGATTGGCATAATACACGAAACCACATTGACCACAGTGTTTGGATTTTTCATTGTTGATTGTCCAAAGGGGAGAACCACATACTGGACAGAACCGAAATTTATTGAGCGGATGTTGTGTCATGGCTCGAATATTTATAGCCTTTAAATTAGCGAATGATCGTAATCTTTAAAAAAGCCAACATCACTGTTGGCTCTCAGGCTCTTCAGGTAGGACTTGAACCTACGACCCCCTGATTAACAGTCAGGTGCTCTAACCAACTGAGCTACTGAAGAATATAATAATTTTTAAGCTTGCTCTTCAAGTAGGACTTGAACCTACGACCCCCTGATTAACAGTCAGGTGCTCTAACCAACTGAGCTACTGAAGAATGTTGCATTCTTTTAACAAAATGCGGTGCAAAATTACGGGTATTTCTCGAATAATGCAATATCTTTGCAGAAAAAAAGACTATGATCCGACTTTTGGGAATGGGAAATGCACTAACTGATGTATTAATACCTATAGAATCAGATGCCTTGTTGCAAGAACTATGTTTGCCAAAAGGAAGCATGCAGCTCATTAATCAAAATCAATATGAACTTATTCTTGATCGTATTGAAAATATGCCTAAACAACTTGTTTGTGGTGGCTCTGCTGCAAATACAGTAACTGGAGCATCCAGACTTGGAGTAGATTCAGCGTTTATTGGGAAAATTCATAATGATGAAGTTGGCTTTAACTACAAAAGAGATTTGCAATCTTACGAAGTACAGTCATATCTCCTGGAAGGAATTCAGGCTTCCGGACAATCTTTAGTATTTATAAGTCCCGATGGTGAGCGAACTTTCGCTACCTATTTGGGAGCAGCAGCCAGCCTTTCGCCTGAAGAAATTAAATCTGAATTTTTTCAAAACTCAACGTTGTTTTATATAGAAGGGTATTTGGTCCAAAATCATAGCCTAATTTTACGTGCTGTTCAAATGGCAAAAGAGGCCGGTCTTAAAGTAGCGCTGGACCTTGCAAGCTACAATATTGTCGAAGAGAATCTCGATTTCTTAAAAGAAATTATGAATTCTTATGTGGACTATGTTTTTGCAAATGAAAAAGAGGCAGAAGCACTGACGGGAATGCAACCGGAGGATGCAGTCGAATTAATTGCGGATCATGTTGAAATTGCTATTGTGAAAATCGGGAAATTAGGCGTGATAGTTCAAAGTGGAAATGATAAGTTTCGTGTACCTGCAATTGAAGCCAATTGCGTAGATACAACCGGAGCGGGGGACCTTTTTGCCTCTGGTTTCATTTATGGTCTGGCTTCCGGGAAGAGTTTGGCTGAGAGTGCTCGATATGGGACAATAACCGCAGGTAAAATAATTGAATCTATCGGGCCAAAAATGAGTAATACAGGTTGGGATGCAGTCTTGTCAAGTTTTTGAATAAGGCATAAAATCTTTAATATTATTTTAGTTGTATGTTCAAGAAAAAAACAAGTCTTTTTATACTAATTCTTTTTGCTGGCTTAAGTTCTCCTTTTTTTTATGGCTCGGCCGCAGAAAAGGAGGATTTTTTGATTTCCAAAAATTATGACATTTTACATGCACTTTATAGAGAATTGGACCAGTTTTACGTGGATAGTGTGCAACCCGAAAAAGTTTTAAAAAACGCTATCGGCGGATTGATGTCTTCATTTGATCCTTATACCAGTTACATGCCAGAATCTGAAGCCGATGACTTCAAGTTCCTGACCACAGGTGAGTATGGTGGAGTAGGTGCCGCCATAAAACCCGTTGATGGAAAAGTTGTGATACTTGAGCCCTATGAAAATATGCCTGCTCAAAAGGCCGGATTACGTGCAGGGGATGTGCTTCTTGAAATAAATGGTGTTAAGATGAATCAGGAATCAATAAACCGTGCCAGCGAATTGCTGAAAGGTCAACCTGGGACAGAGGTTAAATTATTGATTCATCGTGAGGGGGTATCTAAGCCAATTTCAATGACAATCAAGCGGGAATTGGTGGTTATTAATCAGGTGACTTATCACGGTTTGGTCGCTGGTAAAATTGGCTATATCTATCTGAGTGGATTCACAAGCAATGCATCTCAGGAAGTTCATGAAGCGCTTATGGATCTAAAAAAGCAAGGCGCTGATAAGCTGATTCTTGATTTGCGTGGTAATGGTGGTGGCCTGCTTGATGAGGCTGTGTCAATCAGTAATCTTTTTGTAAATAAAGGACAGGAAATTGTAAGTACACGCGGGAAAGTACATCAATGGGATAAAACCTATAAAACTACTCGTGAACCAGTTGATACAATGATGCCTATTGTCGTGATTGTCAATAGTGGATCGGCCTCATCTTCAGAAATATTGTGTGGATCTTTACAGGATTTAGACAGAGCGGTTATCATAGGAACAAGAACATTTGGAAAGGGTTTGGTTCAGACTACGCGCAGTATTCCTTATAACGGTGTGTTAAAGGTGACGACTGCCAAATACTACATTCCAAGCGGAAGATGCATTCAGGCCATTGATTATTCTAGCCGGAATGAGGATGGAAGCGTTGGTCGCATACCAGATAGTTTGACTACGGAGTTTACGACGCGAGCTGGAAGGAAGGTCCGTGATGGAGGCGGAATTAGGCCGGATATTGAATGCAAAGATCTCCGTGGTTCATCTGTTTCTCTGAGTTTGGCGGAAAATCTGTATGAAGGTCTTTACTTTTTTAACTATGCCAATCTGTATTTTCGGAAACATGATAAAATTGCACCCATATCGGAATTTAAAATAAGTGATGATGACTATAAAGATTTTCTCTCTTTTGTAAAGAGCAAGAACTTTTCGTACGAAAGTCAAAGTAAGAAAGCATTCAATAATCTTAAAGAAAATATTGAATCAGAGGGATATACGAAAGATGTTAAAAATGAATTGGCGACTCTGGAAAAGAAATTGAACCGTGATTTGGATGCGGATTTTGTTACTTTTCATGATGAGGTTGAGCTTCTCTTAAGTTCAGAAATCGTGAGTCGTTATTATTATCAGTCTGGCCAAATGCAGCAATCTCTCAAATTTGATCCTTGCCTGAAGAAGGCCATTGAGGTTTTAAATAATCCGGAATTGTATCATAAGACATTGTCTAAAGTTCTTGTAAATGTCTGACAATGAGATTTTAAAAATGAATAGTAGGGAAAAAACCCAATAAAAGTAAATTTTTTCCACAAAAAGGTTTGTGGAAAGAAAAAAGCGTTCTATCTTTGCACCCGCTTTGAAGGTCAATGCCAAGGGCATTTTTCAGACAGAAGCAATCGGCTGGCCCATTCGTCTATCGGTTAGGACGTAAGATTTTCATTCTTGAAAGAGCAGTTCGATTCTGCTATGGGCTACAAAGAAGTAAAAAATAATTTAAAAGATTAGTCAAGATGGCAAATCACAAATCGTCCTTAAAAAGAATTCGTCAAACACAAACAAAACGTTTGTTGAATCGTTATTATGCAAAAACAGCCCGTAATGCAGTCCGTGATTTGCGTGAGGCTACTGAAAAAGAAGCTGCTACAGCTATGCTCATAAAAGTTACGTCAATGTTGGACAAGTTAGCAAAAAAGAATGTGATTCATAAAAACAAGGCCGCCAACTTAAAATCGAAGCTTACAAAAAGCGTAAACAAGCTTTAAGCGAAACTCTATATATAAAGTTGGGCTGCATTGAAAGATGCGGCCTTTTTTGTTTGTTTATGAAAAGAAAAAAGGCTTGTATCATGTTGCTTTTGCCGATAGAATTTCTTATATTTGTTCGCCTTTTTTGGAAAGGCAAGTATTTGTTTGATAATACAAATAGCAATAGATTTTAACAAGAAATGGACGGATTTTATGAATAATGAAGATAAATTGGATGCTGTACAATCCTATTCAGCAGAGAATATTCAAGTTCTTGAAGGGTTGGAAGCTGTGCGTATGCGCCCCTCCATGTATATTGGTGATACAGGACTGAAAGGGCTGCATCATTTGGTATATGAAGTTGTGGATAATTCCATAGATGAGGCCTTGGGAGGTTTCTGCAATGACATTCAAGTTACTATTAACGAAAATGATTCTATTACTGTTGTAGATAATGGACGCGGTATTCCAGTAGACATAATGGAAAAAGAACACCGTTCCGCCCTGGAAGTTGTTTTAACTGTATTACATGCTGGTGGTAAATTCGATAAAGATTCTTACAAGGTTTCTGGTGGTTTGCATGGTGTAGGTGTGTCCTGTGTAAATGCACTTTCCTCAACCTTTCATGCAGAAGTAAGACGGAACGGAAAAGTTTATGTTCAGGATTACGAACGAGGGAAGCCCTTATACGAAGTAAAAGAAGCAGGTGTCTCTGATAAAACCGGTACTACCATTACTTTTAAGCCGGATGATCAGATCTTTTCCGTTTTGGAATATAAATCCGATGTGTTGACTGGTCGTTTACGCGAATTGTCCTATCTAAATCCAGGAATCAAGTTGTCTTTAACGGACCGTCGTACTATTTTGGAAAATGGTGAATTTAAAAGCGAAATATTCTATTCAACGGAAGGAATAAAAGAATTTGTCCGTTTCTTAGACCAGTCTCGTGAGCCTCTAATTGATGATGTCATTTTTATATCGACTGACAAATTCGGTGGAATACCTGTTGATGTTGCCATGATGTATAATCAATCATACAATGAAAACATTTTTTCGTACGTTAACGACATCAATACGATTGAAGGAGGAACCCATCTTGCCGGTTTTCGACGTGGTTTAACCCGCACACTCAAAAAATATGCGGAAGATTCCAAGATGTTGGATAAGGTGAAAATTGAAATTTCAGGTGATGACTTTCGTGAAGGACTTACAGCTGTTATTTCGATTAAGGTGGCTGAACCACAATTTGAAGGCCAAACCAAGACAAAGCTCGGAAACAATGAAGTGATGGGTTCCGTGGATCAGGCTGTCGGAGAGGCCCTGGGCAATTATCTGGAAGAGCATCCCAAAGAAGCCAAGATTATTGTTGATAAAGTTATATTGGCAGCAACAGCCCGCCATGCCGCAAGACACGCGCGTGACCTTGTGTTACGTAAGTCTCCTCTGTATGGTGGTGGTTTACCCGGTAAGCTGGCAGACTGTTCAGACAAAGACCCTGAAAATTGTGAATTCTTTATTGTCGAAGGAGATTCTGCTGGTGGAACAGCCAAACAAGGCCGATCCCGTAAGTATCAGGCCATCATGCCTATCCGTGGTAAGATTCTGAATGTGGAAAAAGCCATGCCGCATAGGATACTTGAAAATGAGGAAATACATAACTTATATGTTGGTTTGGGCATATCTATCGGAACAGAGGAGGACGCAAAGGAAGTAAACATTAGTAAACTTCGCTATCATAAGATTATATTCATGACCGATGCCGATGTCGATGGTAGCCACATCGACACCCTGTTGTTGACTTTCTTCTTTCGCCAAATGAGACCATTGATTGAAAAAGGCTATGTCTATATTGCCACTCCGCCTCTCTACTTATGTAAAAAAGGCAAGGTGGAAGAATATTGCTGGACAGAACAGCAACGTCAGCAATTTATAGAGAAATATGGAAATGGTAACGAAAATGCTGTTCATACACAGCGCTATAAAGGTTTGGGAGAAATGAATGCCGAACAACTTTGGTCTACCACCATGGATCCTGAAAATAGGATATTGCGTCAGGTAACAATCGAAAATGCAGCGGATGCCGATCATGTTTTTTCCATGTTGATGGGTGATGATGTTGCTCCGCGTCGTGAATTTATTGAAGCAAATTCAACGTATGCGAAGATTGATGCATGATTTGTTAAAACAACAAACGATATAAAAAAAGAGGTTGCCTTAAATGGGCAACCTCTTTTTTTAATTATATTTCGGAGTTATTTGTCGAAATCGATAATATCATGTACTGTAATTAAGCCAATAATTTTAGAGCTTTCTTTTGTTTCGGTAACGGCTAAGGTTGTTATTTTATTAGCAGTCATCATTTCAAGAGCATCATTGATCTGTGCATTTTCTCTGATTTTTTTGAATCCATGTGTCATAAAATCGATTGCTTGTTTGCTGATAACATCATCATAGTTCTGAATTGCGCGGCGAATGTCGCCATCCGTGATAATTCCAGTCATCTGTCCTTCGCTGTTCTCAACCATAGTCATTCCTTTTCTGCGGTCACTAATAACATAAATAACATCTTTGAAATTGTCAGTTTCCTTGACTATAGGTATTTCCTTACTCATCAGATCTTCGACATGAGTGAGTAAACGCCTGCCTAAAGCTCCCCCAGGATGGAATATCGCATAATCTTCCGTTTTGAAACCTCTTTTTTCCATCAGACAAATAGAGAGAGCATCTCCCATAACCAAAGTGGCGGTTGTGGATGATGTAGGAGCCAGATTTAACGGGCAGGCCTCTTTTTCAACGCCTACGTCAAGTACGTAATCAGCTTCTTTTGCTAAACGGGATTCGAGGTTACCAGTAATTGCGATAATTGAAGTGCCTATTTTGCGTAATGGAGGAAGAATATTCAGGATTTCAGTAGAACTGCCGCTATTTGAAATAGCAATTACGATATCATCTTTTCTTGCCATTCCAAGATCGCCGTGGAGTGCATCCGTTGAGTTCATGAATATAGAAAGAGTACCGGTTGAGGACAAAGATGCTGCAATTTTTTTCCCAATTAAACCGGTTTTTCCGATTCCGGTAACAATAACTTTTCCTTTGCAATTATAAATCAAATCAACAATTTCGTTAAATTCATTTCCAATCCTTTTGCTCACTTTTTTCAGTTCGCAGATTTCTTGATCAAAAACTTCCTGGCTTCTTTGTATATAGTTCATTATTCTTCTTTTATGATCTTATCAATCTCAATTGCCTTTAATAATATGTCACGAACACTATCCAGACGAAGCTGATTGGGACCGTCTGACAAAGCATGATCAGGATCCGGATGAACTTCTGCAAAAATAGCATCTACTCCAACGGCTAAGGCTGCCCGAATTAAAGGAAAAACCATTTCCCGGTTTCCTCCTGTGCTGGAACCTTGTCCGCTTGGTTTTTGTACAGAATGAGTGGCGTCAAAAACGACAGGATAGCCATAAGAATTCATTTCAACCAATCCTGTCATATCTACGACCAAATTATTATATCCAAAAGAACTTCCCCGTTCGCTTAACAGAATTTGTTTATTCCCAACTTCTTCCAGTTTAAGAATAATGTTTTTCATATCCCAGGGGGCCATGAATTGACCCTTTTTGACATTTACAACTTTTCCGGTCTGGGCTGCTGCCACCAATAAATCTGTTTGTCTGGAAAGAAAAGCCGGAATCTGGATTATATCTGCTACTTCACCGACAGGAGAACATTGCCAGCACTCATGAACGTCCGTTATTACGGGCAAATTAAATTCTTTTTTAACTTTTTGAAGAATTTCCAAACCTTTTGTTATCCCAACTCCACGAGGAGAAAAGATGGAAGTTCGATTGGCTTTATCGAAAGAAGATTTGAAGACAAAATGAATATTTAGATCTTCACAAATTCTTTTCAGCTTTTCAGCAACCATAAGAGACATGGATTCACTTTCGATGGCACAAGGTCCGGCAATCAAAGCGAACTTCTCGTTACCGCCAATATCAAATTGTCCGGATATACTTATTTTGTGTGTAGGTTGCATAGACATATTGATTTGTGTTCGCCGAGTACCCGTTTTACCTTGTCTTTCCAGATATCAAATTTGGAAGACAAAGATATCTTTTCTTGTTGAAAATATCTACCTTTACAAAATAAAATACATTAATCCATCCGATGAAAACTAATATTAAAAAAGCTTTAGACGAACGGATACTGATTTTGGATGGTGCAATCGGCACGATGATTCAGGCTTGTAGACTGACAGAAAAAGATTTTCGAGGTACTCTTTTTACAGATTCAAAAATAAATATGTTGGGACATAATGATTTATTATGTCTGACAAAGCCAGAAGTGATTACAAATATTCATGAGGCATATCTAAGAGCAGGTGCAGATATCATTGAAACCGATTCTTTTAATGCAAACGCCATTTCTTTGGCTGACTATGGTATGGCTTCAATGGCTTATGAGTTGAACAAAGCTGCTGCTCTTTTGGCACGTTCTGCTGCTGATAGGCAGATGCTGCTTACTCCTGATAAACCTCGTTTTGTGGCAGGCTCAATGGGTCCGACCAACAAAATGGCTTCAATGTCAACAGATGTGGCCGATCCTGCTGCGAGATCCGTTACTTTTGATGATTTGGTTTCGGCTTATAGAGAACAGATTCGTGGACTTCGCGATGGAGGGGTGGATATTTTACTGATTGAAACGGTCTTTGATACACTTAATGCCAAAGCTGCTATTTTTGCCATACAAGAAGAACAGGAGGTTTCAGATATTTCTTTGCCTGTTATGATTTCTGTAACGTTGGGTAACGCAAGTGGACGTACTCTGTCTGGCCAAACGCTAATGGCTTTCCTAAATTCCGTTTCACATATGGATTTACTGAGTTGCGGCATGAATTGTGGATTTGGCGCAAGTCAGATGAAGCCTTATATAGAAGAATTACAGACTAACGCACCTTTTTATGTAAGCCTTCATCCAAATGCCGGTTTGCCAAATCAGTTCGGAGAATATGATGAAAAGCCTGAGACAATGGTTCAAACACTGGAAGAATATTTTCAAAAGGGTTGGATAAACATTGTTGGTGGTTGTTGTGGTACCACGCCCGAATATATTACCGCTATTGCAGAAGTGGCAAAAAAATACAGACCGAGAATTGTTCCAGCTAAAAAACATCAGACGGTGGTTAGTGGTTTGGAACCTTTGCTCATTGATCCGAACAATAATTTTATTAACATAGGGGAACGCACCAATGTCTCCGGTTCAAAGAAATTTGCCCGCTTGATGCGGGAAGAAAAATATGAAGAGGCCTTGTCTATTGCTCGTCAGCAAGTGGAGAACGGAGCTCAGATCATTGATATCTGCATGGATGATGCAATGCTGGATGTGAAAACATCTATGATTCAGTTCCTTAATCTTGTTGCTTCAGAACCTCAGATTTCAAAGGTGCCTCTGATGATTGATTCTTCAAATTGGGAAGTTCTTGAAGCGGGTCTGAAATGTTCTCAAGGGAAATCGATTGTCAATTCAGTAAGTCTGAAAGAAGGAGCGTCCGAATTTCTGCGCAAGTCCAGACTTGTCCATCATTATGGGGCTGCCATGGTTGTAATGCTTTTTGACGAGAATGGGCAGGCTGATAACTTTGAACGAAAAAAAGCTGTGGCACGACGGTCTTATGATCTTCTTGTCAAGGACGGATTTCCTGCTGAAGATATTATTTTCGATCCCAATGTGTTGGCCATTGCCACCGGAATTCCTGATCATGACAATTACGCAGTAGACTTTATCAATGCTTGTTCCTGGATTAAGCAGAATCTGCCATACAGTAAAATAAGCGGAGGTATCAGTAATTTATCCTTTTCTTTCAGGGGGAATGATCTTGTGAGAGGAGTTATACATTCTGTGTTTTTGTATCATGCAATTAAGGCCGGACTTGATATGGGCATCGTTAATGCAGGTCAATTGCAGCTTTACGATCAGATTGATCCAAAAATATTGAAACTTGTAGAAGATGTCGTGTTGAACCGAAGAAGTGATGCGACGGAAGATCTGTTGTCCTACGCCGAAGAATTGAAAAAAGAAAATGATAATGAGAATGGGGAAGATTCGACAACAGAGCATTCCAAAAAGAATTCCTGGAGACAGCAGCCGGTAGAAGAACGTCTTCAATATGCTTTAATTCAAGGAAATCCGGATTATCTGGAAGAGGATCTTACCGAATGTCTAAAGTCTTATCCGGCAGCCATAGATATAGTTGAAGGACCATTAATGAATGGCATGAACAAAGTGGGTGACCTCTTCAGCAGTGGTAAGCTTTTTTTACCCCAGGTTGTTAAGAGTGCACGCGTCATGAAGCGTGCCGTGTCAATTCTGGAACCAACTATTCTGGCTCAGAAAAAGCAACATGCTTCAACTCCGGTAAAGATACTTTTGGCAACCGTTAAAGGTGATGTGCACGATATTGGTAAAAACATTGTCAGTGTAGTGCTTTCTTGCAATGGTTTTGAGATTATTGATCTGGGGGTTATGGTGCCCTGTGAAAAAATCATTGCCGAGGCGATTTTAAACAAGGTTGATGCTATTGGTTTGAGCGGACTGATTACGCCTTCGCTTGATGAAATGAAGAAAGTATGTCAGTCACTGAATCAGCAAGGCCTCGAAATACCTGTATTGTTGGGGGGCGCTACGACGAGTGAACTTCATACGGCTGTTCGGCTTGATCCGGAATACCCTGGGGAAGTATATCATGTTAATGATGCTTCCAGAGCAGCTTCTGTATTGAAAAATGTGACGGACCAGTCTCTGAAGGAAAAATACAGAAAAGAAATAGCCAAACGCTATCAAACAATTAGAGAACAACGGGGGCAAACGCTTAAAAAGTCCGATTACCTTAATTTAAGCGAAGCCAGACTGAATGCTTTCTCTATAGATTGGAGAAACGAACAGCCGGATGTCCCTGAAATGTCGGGAATTCAACATTGGACAGATTTTCCATTGGAAGAGATTATTCCGTATATTGATTGGACCTACTTTTTCTATACCTGGGATATGCATGGTAGTTTTCCCGGTTTGCTTGATCATTCGGAAAAAGGTCAGGTAGCCAGAAAACTTTACGAAGATGCCAAAATACTGTTGAATGATTTGACAATCCACAAGAAACTTCGTGCCAGGGCAGTTATCGGGCTTTTCCCAGCCTCAGCAGTTGGTGATGATATTTATATAAACAAGAACGGCAAGGATATTCCCTTTTACCAGCTTCGGGATCAACGCAAACACGAGAAAGGTGAACCGAATCTATGCCTTTCTGATTTTATTGCGCCGAAAACATCCGGCGTTCAGGATTATATTGGAGCCTTTGTCGCTTCGGTAGGTCAGGAACCGTCCGATTACTCAAAGAAAATCAGAGAACAGGGCGATGATTACAAAGCACTGTTGATTGAAACGCTTTGTGACCGTTTGGTTGATGCATTTGCCGGTTTATTGTTCTTTCGTGTTAGAAAAACATATTGGGGATATGCCCCAGATGAAGTCGGAAGCCCTGCAGACATAATTGCTGAAAAATACAGGGGTATTCGTCCTGTCATTGGTTATCCTTCTTGTCCGGATCATAGCGAGAAAGAACGTTTGTTTGATTTGCTGGAAGCGCCTGAACGTATCGGAACGACATTGACAGAGAGCTACATGATGCAGCCTGTCTCTTCAGAGTGCGGCTTTTTGATGGCACATTCCCAGGCCCGTTTCCACAATATTCTTCATATCACAAAGGATCAGGCTGATGATTACTTCAAACGGAAAGGTTGGATATATGAACCTTTAAAGCAGCTTATTATCTAATAATTCCGGGAAAGTTTAAAACAACCTGTTGCTGTTATACCAGACATTGGTTCGTTGTCAATCAATTGACATTTAACCGTATATCATAATGTTTAAAAATCAAAGGGGCGAATGGTTAAACTACACTCTTTGACCTGCTATTTAGATGCACGTCTCAGTAATATTTAGATGTACGTCTCAGCACCATTTAGATGCACGTCTGAGTAATGCTGAGACGTGCATCTAAATTATAAGTCTCCTTCTCTAATTGCAAAACTTCATAAGGTGGTTTAAAAACAAAACACACTTGTTCTGTTTAATCTCCTATCAAATCAACAGGCTATCAAATCCGTGTTAAAAGCCAAAACTGTCCAAATCTACCTTTTTTGTTTTTGTTTCCTTAAAATGTTTTGCTTGTAAATGTACGGGATTGCCCTCTACGTATATGGCCCGATAAGGTTTGGCAGGACAAATTGATTCACAGCCTCCGCACCCAACACAGATATCCGTATTGATGGAAGGAATAGTGAGTCCGTTTTTGTAGGGAACCATTTTGACCGCCTGTGTAGGGCAGTGTTCCGAACAAGCACCGCAGCTTGTCTCGTCTTTGTAAACAACACAGTTTGTTTCGATAAAAACGACTCTGCCCATTTGAAGCGTATGCTTTTGTTCTTTGGTCAGTTTATTTAACGCTCCGTTTGGGCAAACGGTTGAACATACGGTACAATCATAATTGCAAAACCCATGTTCAAAATCCACCATAGGTTGCATTATTCCACCTAAACCATATTCCATGAAGGCTGGTTTTAGAACATGGGATGGGCACTTGGAAACGCAAAGATGGCAGGCTGTGCAATGGTTAAGCAAATGCTCTGCACTGATGGAGCCGGGAGGGCTCAACGGATTCTGTTTACGGTAGCTTTTGCCCACTCCAATTTTGTTGAGATTTTGTGCAACCATTTTGCCTGGTATTGCCAAAGTCGACAGGGCAAGGATAGACAAGAACGTGCGTTTCGAGCTATCTGGTTCAGTCTGTATTTTTAGACTTTCTTTATGTGGAAACCCATAGGAGATCGCATTTTTATTGCAAGCTTTCAGACAGTTGTAGCAATCCACACAACGGCTATAGTCAATTTTCCTGTTCTTACTGTCGATACAGGATGACTTGCAATTCATCTCGCATAATCCGCATGTGATGCAGGCCTGGTCATTGATACGAACTTTTAGGATGGAAAACTTCGAAACGAAACCCAGAATAGTTCCTACCGGACAAATCGTATTACAATATAACCGTCCATATTTCCATGCGAGAAAAGTGATTGCCCCGAATGTTAAAATGCCGATAATTAAAGAAAAGAGACTAAGTATATAAATGTTGACATTGTAAAAAGTGAAATTGTCAAAATGATTAAAGACAATAGCCAACAGGTTATTGACCTCCATGTAGAGGGGGCGAAAAACATTCGTTACCATACGGCCGAAAGCACTATATGGATCAAGTAAACTCACTAAAAAATTTCCTCCTGCAAAAAATGCAATAATTACAGAGAGTAGAATGATATACCGCAATATCTTCTTTTCTTTTCTGAATTTGTATTTCTTTTTATGTGAGAACTTCTTTGAAATCCAGGATATTATATCCTGAAAAATGCCTAAAGGACAAATCACGGAGCAGTATACTCGGCCAAGAAGCAAGGTTAGAAGGAGAAGGGCTACGACAACAATGAAAGAGCCGGCAAGTAGTGCCGGAACAAATTGTATTTGTAAAAGAGCATGTGTTTTAAGAGGTAGAATATTGGCGAAATCCAAAAAATAAAAAGTGATTAATGCAAAAATCACAACGGCTATCGAAACCCGTATCCTTTTGATTATCATAGATCAAATATTTATTTTCTTCACTTTTAATTTATTCAGATCCATTGTTCCGACCTTCATTTCTGCAGCCTTTGAAATATGTTTGACAGATTCAAGCGGCATTTTCTCAATTTGATTGAAAAACTTTGTAGCGGCCGTGTCTACAGCGACAATATCCGTTGAAACAAACATTGCTTTAGCCAATACAACATCTGTAGCAGATCTGCCTCGGGGACCATTGGTTTTCATGACACGATAAGCATCCACAACATTCAGAACAGCCGGTTTATTCAAAGTGCAAATGTCAGCTATACACTGTTGCAGGTCATTTCTGTGAAAAGCACCTCTGTCCCAGACAATACCCATGTGGTTTTTCATTGAGATGGTCATTTGTGCACCGCCATGGTTTTTCAGAATTGGTACGTTTATCCAGACATCACAATCCAGAATGGCTGTATGGACTTTTGCTGTTTTTAGGCTCTTTGCCTTAGGCAAAGCGATTTGCCGGTAATAGGACTCTTCATTTGCCGGCATGACCTTTGCGCCTGCGGCTTTTGCGGCAGCTTCGATTCCGCTGTTTTGATAGCATTTTTTCCAGTCATCGCATGAATGATCGAAAACGATGACCTCTTTCGCTCCTGCCTGAAAGCACTCCTTGACAATTTCCGCAACCAGTGCAGGGTTGGTGTTTCCTGCAAGTTCAGGCGTTTTGTCCCATCCAATATTCGGTTTTACAGTTACTTTATATCCTTTCTTTACAAATTTTCCCATTCCTCCCATAGCTGCAATAGCTTTCCGAAACATTGCCACTGGCTCTCCTCCCATCACTGCAACCAGATCATAATCCGCCGACTTCGCAGTTTTGGAAACTTTTTGAGCCATTATATCCATTCCGCCACTTAACTTTACTGTTGAAGCAATGCCAGCCAAAGCTGCTGCTTTTAAAAAATCTCTTCGTTCCATGAGAATTAAATTAAGTTATGATATTCGCTAATAATCCAAGGGAATATAAAACAAGTTTCATCGTACAGGCAGTAATCCGCTTTCCCGTTTACCGCAAAAGTTTTAATCGTTTTTGCTCCGGCTTCGGTAAGTAATTGTTTCGCATAATTCAAAGTCGAACCTGTTTTTACGCGATCCTCAACCAGTAAAATGGTCTTGTCTTTAATATCGAAACGGATTTCTTCGACAAGCCTGGGCTGATTATAAAGTGGTTTTTGTGAAGCGTCCCTCAGGTGAAGTTTTAAAAGTTGAATTTCCAGGTTAAGACGCTGGTTTAATAATGCAGCAGGAATAATACCACCATTGGCTATAGCCACAATCATATCAAAGTGCTCTTTGAAACGGATGGAAGCAAACTTCATTTTAACTTCTTCAAAGTTTTTAGTGTCCATTTGCCATCAACTTAAGGATGCCCCAGCCAAGGATCCATTGTGCCAGCATTCCTGGGAATCCGATACGAAAATCCTGAACAGCAGCTGTAAAATCAGAAGTGATAAGCCATTCCGCCAATCCTCCGAATAATTGGTACGCAATTACGGTACATGCAATAAGAAGCAAGGAAATAGATTTGCTTTTGTTTGCAATATAGGCTGCAACGATAGCCAACATGGATGATTTAATCAAGATTACAGGAAGCAAGGCAAGTGGTGGCATTCCGAAAAACAGGCAGTTCAGTAGAGGTGAAGCGATTGCCGTTAATAGTCCGACCTTTAAACCAAATTTATAGGAAGCAATCAAAGTGAAAAAGTAAATTGGTAAAAGGATCTTTCCTCCGTCTGGAATTTGATGGCAAAGTTGTGGCAAAACAAGATTGCCAACGACAAAGAGCGCACTAAATAAATACGTTTTGACATTAGTGACCGAAAGGTTGATTTGTCGGAAAGGTGAAATTGCTATCATGATTTTTAAAGGTTTTATGTTACTTATTAAATACCCAAATATACAGTTTAATTTTAAAGGACTTCTATTTGTAGCAAATGATATAAGCAATATTTGTGCTTATGGTCTTGGTTATTGGAATAAATGAGTATATGATATAAATATTGACTAAAATAATCATAAAACGTTTAAAGATGTCTTTGTAAATCCTGTTTTTAATTTTTTTTCTGTTTTTTTAACTCCAATTTTCCGCTTTTATTCTTCTGTCTTTAGATTCAGTATTTCAGGATTTTTTTTGATGTATTCCAGAGTCTCTTTATATCCTTGATTGTATATTTTATCGTAAGCATCAAATCTGAATTCATTAAATCTCTTTACCACACCGGGTTCAATGATGTGTTGGCATAAGGAGCGGCCACCTGACGAGTTTGCTGCCTGCACAGCACGTATTGAGAATACCATAGTGTCAACAGGCTTCTTGAATTTTTTAGGTTTAAGAAGAGGAAGCACATCCACTCCAATAATGTTTTCACATTCATCTTTGAGTGGCTGGGCTGGGAGATTATTAAACAAGCCACCGTCAACATAAAAACAATCTCCAAGTTTAAGAGCTTCAAATACGCCTGGAATACTTGCTGATGCCGACACCCATAAATCCAGGTTCTTTTCTGTATGTTTGATTTCCCATTTTGCCGTATTCAGGTTTGAAACACATATATATAGACTTTTGGATAATTTTTCAAAGCTGTTGTGTGGAATTAACTCCTTAATTAGTGA